>Ga0129309_1000264_pt1 | contig 46100 bp, 40 predicted proteins | sample L1105metagenome_FD_94439 | JGI IMG/M metagenome (GOLD analysis project Ga0129309, IMG submission 94439) | Ring-tailed lemur group fecal microbial communities from Wisconsin, USA - L1105 metagenome | ecosystem: Host-associated > Mammals > Digestive system > Large intestine > Fecal | place: USA...
CTGTTGTTTGGTTTTTTTGTTCTGAATGTTCTCTCGAACTTCTAGGCTTAACCAAAAGCCTTTGTTCTTTAAGAATTTTCAAGGTTTTACATACTGTTCAGTTTTCAAGGTTCTTTGTTGTTGCCTCAGCAGCAACTCTGATAGTATATCATCTTGCCAGCCGTTTGTCAACAACTTTTTTCTATTTTTTCCAACTTTCTTTTTTTCAAATTTTTACGCTTCTGTTACCCGGTGTTCATGGATTCATTCCTGAAACTTCCTTGATAATGAAAAGATAATTTGATATTTGAAGTTGTGTTTCAGCGTTTCAATCACGCTGGAATTAAAATATACCACTTGTCCCTCAAAATGTCAAGGGAATTTGTAGCTTTTTTTCGAACAATTTTTTATTTATTTCCCGCACCACCAGATATGCCATTTTTTCAATATATCTTCTATATTTTGTGGTGCGGGTTTTGGAATATAATTTTCCTTATTTTTCCTGATTCCGGATTATTGTATCTTTTGTCGTAATTATTTCTACTTTTTCTAAAATGCAATAAAGCCGCCATCCTGTCACCCCGCCTTGTTACAGGATGGTTTTAACTACGGTCATCACAAAGCTGCCCAACAGATTATGATTATATATATAAGAAAGAAAAGCGCTGCTCTCTATCTGTTGAATCAAAGCCCTTCCGCCGGCGGTTCCTGAGAAGGCGGTTATAAACAGGCAGATGATCCAGAGAAATATGAGTCCTTCAATTCCTCCCAGCAGTCCGCCCGCTATTTTGTTAATCCCGGAAAGGATTGGCAATCTGGCTACCAGATCCAGCCAGACCGTAAGAATGTTAAGCGCAGCGAAGACAACCACGAATAAAACCAGAAACCCTACAATGTTAAGGATACTGTTCGCCAGGTAACTCGCCACGTACTGGGTAAATGTATCTACCCCCAGTACCTTATACACTTCATTATTATTGTTCTCCAGCAGCGCATCCTTTAACTGCTTCGGCAGTTCCAGCCCTTCGATAATTGAACGCTGTCCGGATGGTTCCTCAGAATCGGCATTCTCATCCAGCTTCATCGCATCTTTCATGCTCTGTTCAAATGAACTGTAAATCTTAGTATTGTTTTTCAGAAAATCGGTGACCTGGGGCATTGCAACATGGATTGTTGCAAAAGTGATTATCAAGGCAACTGCCGATACCGCTAATTTGATAAATCCCTTGTAGTGTCCATATAATACCATCCCGATTAAATAAACTGCAACTGCAATCGATAACCAGTTTTCCATTACTACCTCTTTTCCCGGTAAATATCCCGGCATCTTATTGCTTCCAGAAAAAAGACATGGCGCTGCAGTACCAATTCCCCCTGCAGCGCCTGCTATCTCTACATGAACATCAATCAAAGAAATGCTTTTCTTTTAATATCAACAGCCCGTCTTTATCGTATTTGGAAGAGAACATACCTCCAAATGAACGTTTCTCCGCTTTATCTGCCGCTTCTTCTATTAAATCTTCGGCATTTGCTTTCGTCAAAGGCACACCGTCCTCCTCCATCATTTCCGCTCTCTCATAAAGAGCAAGCATGCTCTTTCCGGAAATGCTGCAATCGATCTCAGCAGCATATTTGCACGCATACTGGGCAAATTCTTCCACATCCATCTCGCTTCCGTCGTCCGGAATACGTTCGATTCTTTCGTCTTCTTCCTCTTCCGGCTCTTCCGGTTCAGCATCAGCCTCATCCTCCGCTTCATACTCGTAACGGCGCTGGTCTTCCATCTCCTGCTGACGTCTTATTAAATCCTCTTCATACTCAGCCTGGCGTCTGGCCTCGTCTGCCTCCAGCTCCGCCTGCTGCTGTGCCGCGTTAACCGCCTCGTATTCCGCCTGGCGCATTGCCTCCTCGGCTTCATATTCCGCCATGCGTCTGGCTTCCTCGTCACGCTGAGCCTGGATCCTCCTGGCATCTTCCGCATCGCGGGCAGCCTGTCGCCTGATCTCTTCTTCGCGTTCCGCAAGTCGTTTTCTGGCAGCCTCCGCCTCGCGTTCCGCCTGTAGTCTTAAAAGCTCTTCCTCACGTGCCCTTTCCGCTTCTGTTTTCATATCCGCAGCGTCCCTGTGGGCGGCGCTGCCTGAGCCTTCGCAGCCAATATACTGGAATTTGCCTGCCAGGGACGGATAGCTGTTGTGCATTCTTTCCATTCTGGCCGGAGTGTCAATCAATACGACAATCATTCCGGTGTTGTCCTGTTCCATCAACTCACTCAGCTCACTGATTGTAATGCGGTCCAGCTCTCCTGCACGCTCTACAATCAGATCTTTTCCGGCAAGTCTTTCCGCAACTGCAAATATGCCTTTTCTGTTCAGATTATCACCGCTGATTTTCGCGACGGGATTCTTTGTCCCAAGCTCACGGTGAATCGTTTTTAGTGAATCAAGAGCCATCTTCAGACCGCTTTCCGGATCTTCCGCTTCAATCATGAGATGATTGCTTACTACCTCTTCCGGCTCCAAATCCCAGTCTTCTACAATCGTCTCCTCCTCTTCCTCAAAACGGTTGATTAAAGGTTTGTCCGACTCATCGGCTGCCGCCGTCTCCGCTGCCGCCAGTTCTTCATCATCTAATCCGCCATGGCTTGTAAGTCTGTATTCTTTAATATCCCTGATATTATCCAGGACTCTGGTTTCACCGGCAGAAGCGCCTTCTTCTTCATCATAAGGCTCCATCCTCGACATCTCTTTTGCCAGTTCTTCCTCTGCTTTTGCCTCATGCAGACTGGAGACCAGATCGTCCTCCAGGAAGTCACTCTCCTCCGGATACATCTGCTCCTCCTCCGGATACATTCCGTCATCCTCCGAATCCATATTGCGGGAGGCTGCCCTGTGACGGTTCTCATCGTGTGCATCCATACGCTCGTCCATATCCAGGCCGTTCATATCTGCTTCTTCCGCATCCTCGGAATCGAAATACTCCTCCTCCTCTTCCGGTTCTCTTCTGAGGGTCCTGCTGTTATACTTCTCTTCCACGGCGCGCAGCTTTTCTTCGTATTTTTCTCTGTTTTCGACTAAATCCATCTGGTACTTGGTCAGAGGAGCAAACTGCAGCTTCAGCTCCATCGCCTTATCCACATACTTTCCAAGGCCGAACATCAGCATGATTCTGTCACACATGTTGACACACTGCGTTTCCATTCCGGCCTGCTGATAAAGCTCAGCCAGATGATACATCCATTTCTCATCCAGCTCTTCCTGACAGTATTTCTCCAGTGAGTGGATTAACTGCTCAATTGTGGCTCCCTTCGCTTCCAATATAAGAAAACGCAGAAGGTTCTGTCTCGGATCATCTACTGCCAGATCACAGAACTCTCTGTAATATGCCTCCGCCTCCGGCACATTCCCTTCCCTCAGGGCCAAATCCGTGAGCTTAAATAAAAGCCCTTTGCCAATTGGAGCTCGCTCAAAAGCCAGCAGCAGAATATCTTTTGCATCCTGGTACTCCGCATTTCTTTCATAGACCTGGGCAATCGTCGTAAGCAGGCTGGTGCTGCGAACTCTTCTCCAGTCTATTGTATCCGCGATCTTCATCGCTGTTTCATAGTCGCCTTTATTAACCAGCTTTTTAATCTGTTCAACTTTGATGTTAAACTCGTACTTATCCATCTCTTTTGCATCTCCTAACCGCCTGCACCATACAGACGACTTAATCGTTACAGTTCCGTCCGCCCGTCAAGAGCCCTGAGCAGCGTAACCTCGTCAATATATTCCAAATCTCCGCCAACGGGCACTCCACTGGCGATTCTTGTTACCTTAATTCCGGTAGGCTTGATGAGCTTGCTGATATACATAGCTGTTGTCTCACCTTCCAAACTCGAATTTGTCGCTATAATCACTTCTTTAACGTCGTCTTTTTGCAGTCTGGTCATTAATTCCTTCAGCCTGATATCATTCGGCCCAATTCCAAGCATGGGGGAGATAGCTCCATGCAGAACATGATAAACCCCCTCATATTTTCCGGTTTTCTCATAGGCTGCCAAATCTCTGGTATTTTCCACTACCATGATCGTCCCATGATCCCTTCTGTCACTGCTGCATATCGGGCACAGTTCTTTGTCTGTCAATGTAAAGCATTCACTGCAGTACCTGACATTATGCTTGGCGTCCACCATAGCCGAGGACAGGCGCTCCACCTGCTCAGAAGGCATGTTAATGATATGAAATGCCAGCCGCTGTGCCGATTTGCTTCCGATTCCGGGCAGCTTTGACAGCTCTTCTATTAATTTTGTAATCTGATTGCTGTAATAATCCATATATTAGAACGGGAAACCGCCTCCCAGGCCGCCGATTCCGCCTGTCAGTTTAGCCATCGCTGCGCTGCTTTCCTCTTCCGCCTGACGGAATGCTTCATTTGTTGCCGCAACGATTAGATCCTGGAGCATCTCAATATCATCGGGATCCACCACTTCCTCAGAGAGCTTAACCGCAACCACTTCCTTTTTGCCGGAAACGGTAACTGCCACCGCACCTCCGCCGGAGGAGGCTGTGTACTGCTTTTCCTCCAGTTCTTTTGTAGTCTCTTCCATCTGGCGCTGCATCCTCTGTGCCTGCTTCATCAAATTATTCATATTGCCAGGCATTCCGCCTGGAAAACCGCCACGTTTTGCCATGGTGTTCATCCTCCTGATTATTTTCATAATTTATTTATAAATTTACTACCTTGTCTTTTTAATCTTCCACTATGATATCGTCGTGAATTACTTTTAAGTCGTCGTCGCTTACATAAAGGGTCGTTGACTTCGCGCCCGTGTCATTCAGGTTCGCCTTGAAATCTATACTTTTACCGTAGTTTTTTTCAACCGCTTCTTTCAATTCCTGCATCACGGCTTCACGGTTGACGATGGAGAAATTGCCGGGATCGTTACATACAATGCAAAGACAGCTGTCGCCTGCCGGCTCCACCTGCGTGTCCCTGAGAGCAGCACGGACCGCCCCTCCCATCTGTCTGGAAATCTTCTGCCATTCGCCGCGGACCAGCATCAGATCCTCGTATTGGGCTTTTGGTAATGTCACGGTCTTAGCCGGATCTTCTTTTACATCCGGCCGCGCTGTTTCCGGGGCTTTGATCTGCCCCGCCTCTCCTCCCTGCGCCGCCATCGCAGCCAGGCCGGAAAATTCTGCCGGAATTTCTTCCATTCTCTTTTCTATCATATTGAGCCGCTGGAGGACAGAATCCAGGTTCTGTTCCATCGACGGTTTCGTCAGCTTGATAAATGCAATCTCTGCCAGAACGCGTTTCTGGCTGGCATAGCGCAGTTGGCCCGACAGCTCCGAAAAAATCCGGATAAACCGCATCAGTGTATCGGAATCCGTCAGTTCCGCTTCTTCTTTAAGAATCGCTATATTCTCAGATGACATATCCAGCATGTCTTCCGCGTCATCCGTTGTCTTCACAACCAGCAGATTTCTCATATACCATACAAAATCATTGACCATCTGCGTCAAATCGCGTCCCTGGATAATCATCTCTTCTATTGTATATATGCAGCCCTTAGTATCCCCGGCCGTTACCGCCCTGAAAAGACTGCTGAACACACTGTTGTCAACGGCCCCCAATACTTCAAGCACATTGTCATAGGTTAGTTTCTCGCCAAAGTGAAATGCGGTACACTGGTCCAGAAGGCTCAATGCGTCTCGCATGGAACCGTCTGCTGCCTTCGCCACATAGCGCAGCGCCCTCTCCTCCACATCGATCTGCTCGGCCTGGGTCAGCTCGTGCAGGCGGGCGGAAATCGTATCTATCGTGATTCTCTTAAAATCATATCTCTGGCATCTGGAAAGGATCGTGATCGGAATCTTATGCACCTCTGTCGTAGCCAGAATAAATATAACATAGGACGGAGGTTCCTCCAGCGTTTTTAAGAGCGCATTGAAAGCCCCGATGGACAGCATGTGAACCTCGTCGATTATATAAACGCGGTACCGGCCCTCGGTCGGCGGATACTGAACCTGATCGCGGATATCACGGATATTCTCAACGCCGTTATTCGAAGCGGCATCAATCTCAACCACATTGAGAGACGCAGATGAGGCTATCTGACGGCACATGCTGCATTCGCCGCACGGACTTCCGTCAACCGGGCTCTCACAGTTCACCGCTTTGGCGAATATCTTGGCAATACTTGTTTTTCCTGTACCTCTTGTACCGCAGAACAGATATGCATGTCCGATTCGTCCCGACGTTATCTGGTTTTTCAAAGTCTTTACAATGTGATCCTGGCCTTTGACCTCGTCAAATGATACCGGCCGCCACTTCCTGTATAACGCTGTATACGACATGAATATCCTGCTCCTTCTTGTTTCCGTAACTATTCATCTCCAAAACTGATTCCCACAGATTTGGCTTCCTTGATAATATCGCTATTCGGATCAACCGTTTTAAGCTTACCGGCAATCTCTTCCAGCGGCACTTTCGTAATCTGGCTGTCGTTCAGGGCAACCATATAACCGTATTCTTCATTCTTAATCATCTGTGCTGCCGCTGCACCGAGACGCGTGGAAATAACCCGGTCAAACGGACATGGCTCTCCGCCCCTCTGCATGTGTCCCGGAACCGTCACGCGGATCTCCTGGCCGGTCTTTTCCTGAATCTGAGCGCCCAGCGCATAAGCTACCGAGGGGTAGGCCGGGCCGTTTTTCTTCTTTTCTTTCAGTTCTTTTTTGGTAAGGGCCGCGTCTTCCCTTGAAATCGCACCCTCAGCAACGGCCAGAATCGTAAAATTCTTGCCGCTCCTTACTCTTCCTTTGATGGCCTCAACAACAACGTCAATATCATAAGGTATCTCCGGAATAAGGATAATATCGGCGCCTCCTGCTATTCCCGCGTAGAGAGTCAGCCATCCCACCTTATGCCCCATAATTTCAACAATAAATACCCGGCCATGGGAAGCCGCCGTCGTATGAATGCAGTCGATTGCGTTGGTCGCCACGTCCACAGCGCTGTGGAAGCCGAATGTCAGCTCACTTCCCCACAGGTCATTATCTATGGTCTTGGGAAGAGAAACAATGTTTAGCCCTTCTTCCCTCAGAAGATTTGCCGTCTTCTGGCTCCCGTTGCCTCCAAGCACTACCAGACATTCTAATTTTAATTTATAATATGTGTGCTTCATGGCAGCCACTTTGTCCAAACCATTCTCGTCAGGAGTTTTCATCAGTTTGAACGGCTGTCTGGATGTGCCGAGAATTGTACCGCCTCTGGTCAGTATCCCTGAAAACTCTGATGGCTTCATAATCCTGTAGTCTGCATACATCAGACCCTTATAACCATCCTCAAAACCTACTATCTCTACGTCGTCATACATTTTGTACAGAGCTTTCGCCACGCCGCGCATTGTCGCGTTCAGGCTTTGGCAGTCTCCGCCGCTGGTCAGCATACCAATTCTTCTCATGGATGACACACCCTTTCTAAGTACTGTATTTTAATCCTGTCACACTTTATGATATCAGGTTACAATATACCCATTTTGTAATTATAATACAATCATGTTCTGCGGGCAAGAAAAAATTCTTTACGATCTTCTTTACTATATTGTGCAGAAAATCAAATTTCTTACTGCCGCGGAGCGTTTTTTATCTGACACCCGAATCCTGTTAAATAAAAAAGATGTATCCAAATCCGGATACACCCTGCTTCTTACATTGAATTACATATGAAACTATTATTAAATCCGCACATCCTGCTTCGAACGTATATCACAAACGTTACCCTTGCAGTTAACTCCGCCCAGGCAGCCTCACGGCACACAAGAGCTTCTGCTTAGTGCTGCTGCATTCCTGCCCTGACACGGTTCACAGATTCCTGTTGCGTAAGACCCAGACTTCAACGCCACTTTCAAGGGGCAGCTCTGCAACATAACGCCCTCGGCAAGGACATCACCCCTGCTGTAGCGGATTGCAGGTACAGGGCACCGCTAACTCCCCGGCTGTGCGGAAACTTTATAACTTGATTATGGCTGATGATAAGTAATCTTCAGCCAGTTAAGTATACATGGATGCCGCCTTTTTGTCAAGCCGGAGATAGCGCATTTGCCTCAATTCAGGGAACAGTTCTGCCATAATGTATTCCGCGAGGTGTTCTCGCTGCTTTTTGAAGCATGATTGTTCCGGCATCTGCGAGATATAACAAAAAAATATGGGAAATATGCTCAGATTTCATTTTATATTCTGCTGAAAAACCTTTATAATAAGGATAAGAAAAAATCCTGCCCCAGCGCTGTCCGTCTTTATCGCTGAACAGAAGCGCCAAAGCTCCCCGCTGCTGCCGCAAGACAAGTAATTTTCAGTTTTTTCGCACATAATCTTGCAACACGGACCGGATGTTATTATAATAGGGGCAATACATCATTTACCACTGTAACACGTTAACAGCAGAACTATAAACAAGAATGGAGTATCGCTATGGAAAAGAAAAATATTGATTGGGCAAATATCGGCTTTGGTTATATGCAGACCGATTACCGCTTTGTTTCACAGTACAAAAACGGTGCATGGGACGAAGGCGCACTGACTACGGATGCAAATATTGTATTGAATGAATGTGCCGGCGTGCTTCAGTATGCGCAGACATGCTTTGAAGGTTTAAAAGCTTATACAACCGAAGACGGACATATCGTAACTTTCCGTCCCGACTTAAACGGTGAGCGCATGGAAAATTCCGCCAGAGGTCTTGAGATGCCGGCATTTCCGAAGGAGCGCTTTGTCGAAGCCGTTGCCAAAGTGGTAGAGGCCAACGCCGCTTATGTGCCTCCTTACGGCTCAGGTGCCAGCCTTTATATCCGCCCCTATATGTTTGGTTTTGACTCCGTTATCGGAGTTAAGCCGGCCAGTGAATACCAGTTCCGTATTTTTACTACTCCGGTAGGCCCATATTTCAAGGGCGGCGCCAAACCGATCACCATCCGTGTCAGTGACTTTGACCGGGCTGCTCCACATGGAACAGGTCATATCAAAGCCGGGCTGAACTATGCCATGAGCCTTCATGCGATTGTCGATGCTCACAAAAAGGGATTTGACGAGAACGTTTACCTGGATCCGCAGACTAGAACGAAAATTGAGGAAACAGGCGGCGCCAACCTGATCTTTGTCACAAAAGACAATAAACTGGTCACACCAAAATCCTCCAGCATTCTCCCATCCATCACACGCCGCTCTATCCTCCACGTTGCCAGTGAATATCTGGGTATGGAGACTGAGGAGAGGGAAGTGTTCCTGGATGAAGTTAAAGACTTTGCCGAGTGCGGCCTCTGCGGAACGGCAGCCGTAATCTCACCGGTCGGAAAGATTGTAGATCACGGTAAAGAGATCTGCTTCCCAAGCGGAATGGAGCAGATGGGTCCGGCCACCCAGAAGATTTACGACACGCTGACCGGCATCCAGATGGGTAAAATCAAAGCGCCTGAAGGATGGATCAAGGTTATTAAATAATAAATACATGACAGGGCCCGGGACTTTTATCCCGGGCCTTAACTGCATACCTGCCTCCGGACGGCATTTCGGATTTTCAAATTAATGTTCTTTGGCCTTCTTCCTCAATTCCCTGAAAAACTCCTTCAGCATCCCGGAACATTCCTCGCCTAAAATCCCGATCTCCGTCTCCACCTGATGATTAAATCCCTTCTCATCCAGCAGATTCATAACCGAACCGGCACAACCGGCCTTTGGGTTCATCGAGCCAATCAGAACTTTGGGAATGCGTGCCTGTATAATGGCCCCGGCGCACATGGGACACGGCTCCAGAGTGATATACATCGTACAGCCCTCCAGCCTCCAGTCTCCCATTTTTTTACATGCCTTTTTTATCGCATTTATTTCAGCGTGTGACAGAACATTCTTGTCTGCGATTCTCCTGTTATACCCTCTCCCGATTATTTTCCCCTCAAAGACAATAACACATCCTATCGGCACTTCCCCCAGCGCATACGCTTTTTTCGCTTCACGGATTGCCGCTCTCATATATTTTTCATCATCGGTCATTTTCATTATTCTGCTCCATCTGACTTTTATATTTCTGTTTACCCTTATACAAGTATACAAATCAACTCCCGCTTTGGCAAGTTGCACCTGCGCGAATTTCGTACTATAATATTCTCTATATGTTACTGTTTTGCCTTCAGCCCATGAAAGGACTCAAACTTATGATTATATCCGGACTTTTGAAAACCACTCTGTTAGATTATCCTCAGCACGTTGCCGCTACCATTTTCCTGGGCGGATGCAATTTCCGCTGTCCCTTCTGTCATAACAGTGATCTGCTGGAGGGGACGGACGGACTGTTCTCAAAAGAGGAGGTTCTGACATTCCTGAAAAAAAGAGCCGGTATCCTGGAGGGGGTCTGCATCACGGGAGGCGAACCGACCCTGCACCGCGATCTGGAACCTTTTATCAGGGAAATCCGCAGTCTCGGTCTTCTGGTTAAACTGGATACCAACGGATACCGGCCGGATGTATTAAAGGATCTATGCAATAAAAATCTGCTGGATTATGTGGCAATGGATATTAAGTCAGGCCGGACCGGGTACGCCAAAGCAGCCGGCGTCCCGGGTCTCGACCTGTCACATATAGAAGAGAGTGTTGATTTCCTGATGAAAAATACGGTTCCCTGTGAATTCCGCACAACGGTCGTGAGGGAACTTCACAGGGAAGACGATTTTCGTGAGATTGGCTCATGGCTCGCAGGAGCTTCCGCCTATTTTCTTCAAAGCTATAAGGATTCTGAAAATGTCCTCGTCCCGGGATTTTCATCCTATAGCAAGGAGGAACTTCTGCATTTTCGTGACATTCTTGTTCCGTTGGTTCCCTCTACAGCGCTCAGGGGTGTAGACTATTGACGCCTGCATCTAATCGCCTATCTTCACATCGGTGTACCAATATCCAAAACGGCTGTCTCTGGGCGGCTGTTTTTTCGCCAGCACAAAGTTAGAAAAACCGAACATGGACGCCATATACTTTTCATTGCTCAGGTAATGCCCCGGAACTCCCAGCAGATATCTGGCTTTTCCCTCCGGGTTATTCAGTCTTGCAAGAATGAGATAGCGGTAATTATAATAGCCGTGCAGCAGAAAGCTGTTGCTGCCATATACCCATTCTTCACGCGGAAGCAGGCCGATATCCTGCGGTTTGATTGTCAGCACTTCACAGCCGTCCGCATAATCAAATGCAAGAATTTTCGGATATTTCTTTCTCATCATTTCCCAAACTTCCTGCTCATCACATATGTCACTCAAGTCTTTAAAAGGTGCGGTCACGCCAGACGGCGGACTCGTCTCACACATGTCGGCCTGAGTTTCCTTTCTATCATCCGTCCGCTCTTCCTGAGCCGGCCCCAGAGATTCGGGCTTTAAAGTCTCATTCCGAAGCGCTCCCGACTGCATTCCTCTCCGGGGTGTACCGTACCGCTGTGAAACTCCGCCTCCCCTATCCTGTGACATCTTCATCTGAGCTGCCTGCATTTGGGGCTGCTGCACCTGGCTCTGATTCATCGGGTTTTGCTGCTGCATCTGCCCCGGCTGGGTCTGGCTCTGGCGGGTCTGGTTTTGCTGGATCTGGTTTTGCTGGGTCTGGCTCTGCTGAGTCTGGCTCTGCTGAGTTTGGCTCTGCTGGCTCCGGCTCTGCTGCATCTGACCCTGGCGAAGCTGGTTTTGCCTCATCTGGGCCGACTGCATCTGCCCCCGCAGCATCTGCTGCATTGCCTGCATCTGCTCTTGCCTGATCTGCGGCTGGACAGCCTGCCCCTGGGACGGCTGCATCTGACTCTGCCTTATCTGCCCCGGCTGCATCTGGTTCTGTGCCCTCTGCGTTGTCGGCATCTGACCCTGACGCAGCTGCTCCGGCTGCTGACGGCCGGAAGATTCCTGCAGCAGCATTCCTGACGAATGCACCGCCGGTCCACTCATTCCGGGCGCCGCATTATTAGGCTGAAATTCCGGCTGTCTATTGGTCTTCGCCAGGCCGGGCGCTATGTATTCCACCTCAGATGTTACGGTAGAATCCAGCCCCTGAATTGCTTCATCCTCGCCGGCATCTTCCTGCTGCGGCAGAGCCGTCTCCGCTTTTGGTATTTCCATTTCCTGTAAAGGTTCTTCCGTCACAGGATCGCTGCCATTTACAGGTTCTGGTTCGGGCATCCTCCAGACGGGCATTCTCCTTTTTACAGTTTCCACTGCAGACTGCCTTATTGGCAGTGTTTCCTGAGCTGCCGATTGCGCAAATATCCCGGTTCCGCCTTCCGTCTTATCTGCTTCCTGTATGTCGGCCCCCCTTATAATTTCCGCTACCGGCTTCAATTCTTCCGGCTCCGCTTCAGGCAAATCAGCTTCCGATGAATTGACTTCTGTTGAGTTAACTTCTGATGAGTTAGCTTCTGTTGAGTTAACTTCTGATGAGCTAACTTCCGATGAACTAAATTCTGCCGGATTGACTTCCGGTGCCATTACCCCGTCTCTGTTCGTCTCATCCGCGTTTACTTCTTCCTTCTTCACCGCTTCTGCATCTGCTGCGTCCGGAAGCGCCGGATCCCTCCATGCTTTTTCGTCCGGAACCGCCGCCTCATTCTGCCGTATCTGCGAAACGATTTTCTCTCTCAGTCCTGATGTAAAAGCCCTGCCCTCCGCCGTCTGCGCCGTATTGCGTGATACCTTGGGAATCTCGGAGCTCAGATGTACAATCTTTCCCTGTTCCGCATCGTATACCCTGCTGCCGGTTTCAGCCTGTTTCCGGTCTGTTGCCTCACAGACGCTCTCCTCCTGCAATACCGCTTCCTTTTCGACCTGCTCTTCTATCTCCCTGGAAATAGGCAGAAGCTCCTGTTCCTTTTCCTCCGTCTGCAAAGCGCTCTGTACTTTTGCAGTATTGTCATGTTTCATCGCAACTTTTTCCGATGTTACATCGGCCAGCTCCACTTCGGCCGCATGCGCTACCGCATCTTCCCAGATAGTCGTGTAGGATCTCCATGCGCTTTCCACATCGTGAACGCTCAGCCCATAAAATTCTTCCAGACTGTGCCCCGAATTTTCCACATCCGCCGAATTAACCATCGTTCTGAATTCCCCGGCGCCGTTCCTGGCAAACAAAGTACCTATTTTCACTTCATCCTGCCCTGAGAGCAGGTATACTCCTACCGGATTCCCTCCGACAAATATCTTTTTGACATTTACCGTAATTCTGCACTGGCTTCCTCTTGTTTCCAGTTTTGCAAATCCGATGTTCTTTCCGCGTATCCCTCCTTCGTATGTATAGATATATGAAATTAGTCTCTGATAGTTAGACATGCTATCACTCCTTTGCTATCTATTTTATGCTGTTATGCATTGAAACTATGACTCAAAAATGGTATTCTTAACTTGAAAGAGCTATAAAATTGTATGGAGGGTAATTGAATGAGAGTTTACAAAGTAAAAAATTATGACGAAATGAGCAGAAAGGCCGCAAATCTGATTGCTGCCCAGATCATCACAAAACCGGATTCCGTTCTCGGTCTGGCTACCGGTTCCACCCCCGTCGGCACTTACAAATATCTTGTTGAAAAATACAACAACGGAGATTTGGATTTTTCTGAGGTTAAAACGGCAAATCTCGATGAATACAAGGGACTTACAAGGGAAAGCGAGCAGAGCTACTACTATTTTATGTACAGTAACCTTTTTCAGCACGTAAATATTAATATGGACAATACGAACATTCCAAATGGCATGGCTGATGATGCCGATGCGGAGTGCCGCCGCTATGAAGATGTGATCCGTTCTCTGGGCGGCGTAGACCTCCAGGTACTCGGTCTTGGTCATGACGGTCATATTGGTTTTAATGAGCCTGCCGATATATTTGAAGGCCCGACCCACTGTGTGGATTTGACGGAGATGACAATTGAAGCAAATAAACGGTTCTTTGCATCGGCTGACGATGTTCCGCGCCAGGCTTTTACGATGGGTATCGGTACGATTATGAGAAGCAGAAAGATTATTTTTGCAGTCAGCGGCAAAGATAAAGCGGCAATTTTAAAGAAAGCGCTTTATGGCCCTGTTACACCGGAGGTTCCGGCTTCTATCCTCCAGTTCCATCCGGATGTAATTGTTATAGCAGACGAAGAAGCGCTTTCCGAATGCTGATTCGAAACGTAATTTTATTATGAGATCAAATAAGACGTCAGATTCCGGTTTCACAGCCGGTTCCTGGCGTCTTTTAACAAATTTTATTACCATTCGCGTTTAGTTTGAAGGTTGTGCCCAGCACAGATGCGGCTCTTCTGCACATCAGCATCCTCTGAAGAAATATTTCGAAGTAATCCATCATGGAGCAGATGTTTTCATCAAGCTGAAGATCCAGTTTGATCACCTTTTTCTCTTTCTGAATATCGAGTGAAGAAGATACTACCGCATAGTTCACACGGTCATGTTTATCGAATGCCGCCTTATTTTGGTTTCTGACCCTGTCTCTGCGGACATCCGTCTTGTCAGCCAGAATCAATGCGGCTGAGACTGTATCCACGGCTCCGCCCGATTTCTCGTCATGCATGCCAATGGCATTGATAATTACTGCGATGTCTTCATAATCCATTTTCATGTCACGCAGTATCTGATGGGCCATTAAAGCTCCCGAATGCGGGTGATCCAAACGGTTCACACAATTTCCGATATCATGCATGTAGCCTGCTATTTTTGCCAGTTCGACGGTATGGCCGCCGTATCCCAGGCACTCCAGAATTTTCCCGGCCATCGAAGAGACCTTAACTGCATGTTCTGCAGAATGATCCGTATAACCCAGCACCCCCAGCGTGCTGTTGCCTTTGTAAATATATGCATTAACCTCTTTTGATTTCTTAATGTCTTTAAATGTTACTTGTTCCAACTGCTTCCTCCTTGTTCTTATTTCCGCTTTTGCGGTACGTCACCTATCTTATCAGGAGAAGAAACAGTCTGATATCACGGATATGGGAAATTTACGTCATGAATATGTAAAATCCCGTTTTGCGGAGCGTCATGTATTTTTCATTATTGCCATCTCTACAGAATCGGCCACATGCTCGCAGCAGTCACAGCACTCTTCCAGGCAATTGTAGATTGTTGTCCAGACAAGGATTTGCACCGCATCATTTTCTTCCGTGTACAGACGGTGGACTGCCCTCGTATAAAGCTGATCTCCTTCCTCTTCCAGACGGTTCAGAGTAATGATTTTCTCTTTCAGGGTCGGAGATCGCCGGAAATTACGGAAATCCTCCAGCATTTCTTTCATTGCGGCGCAGCACTTCCGAATCAGCGCGGCAAACTCCAATGCTTCGGGCCGCAGGGATCTGATATTATACATATAAAGATTTGTCAGAACCTCATCCAGCACGTCCGTCACATCATCGATAATATTGGTCAGCGCCATGATATCTTCCCTCTCGATCGGAGGAAGAAATTCCTTCATCAGCTTCTCCATCAGGCTGTGTTTGCCCAGATCACCACGATGCTCCACCTCATGAATATCCTGAATTTTTTCAGGCAGGTTTACATAATCATATTCATTCATGTTCTCCCATAACAGCTCTGCCGCCTCACAGGAACACTTTACATTATCGACAAGCATTGTAAAATAGTCATTTCCTTTTTTCTGTGCCATTGCCGCACTCCTTTCAAATCCTTATATTAAAATACCCATATAAACAACTTTGCAGTCAAAAATCCGATTACACCGCACCCGGGAAAGGTCAGCACCCAGGTCAGCACCATTTCCTTCACCACGCCCCAGTTCACAGAGGAGACGCGTCTGGCCGCCCCGACGCCCATGATGGCCGTTGTCTTTGTGTGCGTCGTGGAAACCGGAATTCCCGTCAGAGAAGACAAAAGCAGGCATCCGGCGCCGGCCAGATCTGCAGAAAAGCCCTGGTAGCGTTCCAGCTTCACCATATCCATTCCCACTGCCTTGATGATCCGGTATCCGCCAATCGAAGTTCCCAGTCCCATCACGGCGGAGCAGAGTATCATCAGCCAAACCGGAATACTGAACTCTCCGACGGCCGCATTTCCCTTTGCCAGAAAAATTCCCAGCATGAAAACTCCCATAAATTTCTGGCCGTCCTGGGCTCCGTGCATGAAGGCCATGGCCGCGCCCCCGGCAATCTGTGCTTTATTAAAAACTCCCCGTGTCTTTCCGCGATCCATGCCCCTGCACAGATACTGTACCGTCTTGGCCGTCAGCCAGCCCATGACAAATCCCAGAACCGTAGACAGAAGCAGACCATAGATTACCTTAATCCACTCCGACGCGTTGATTCCATCCATGCCTCCGTGAAGCGCAATAGCTGCTCCCGACACACCTGCAATAAGGGCATGGCTTTCACTCGTGGGAATACCGAACCACCAGGCAGCCGTCGCCCAAACCACAATTGCAAGGAGAGCGGCGCACAGCGCGATTAGGGACTCGTGCGGATCACCTCCGAAATCCACCATGTTGTATATTGTCGAGGCCACCCCGGCATTGAATATTGTCATAACGAGAACACCCAGGAAGTTGAAAACTGCTGCCATTATGATTGCAGCTCTGGGATGAATCGCCTGTGTGGACACACAGGTTGCGATCGCGTTGGGGGCATCGGTCCATCCGTTGACCAAAATGACCCCAAGTGTCAGAATCACGGTAACGGCCAGCATAGGATTTACCGTAATTTGCGAAAGAAAATCCGCTAATGAAATTGTCATAGTTATCCTCACTTTTACGTGTATTAACAAGTATTGTTCCATGCTTTGCCAGTTAATTATAATAGTTTTACGCCGTACGTACAGTATTTATGGCAATTCTTTACTCTTTCTTTACAGGTCCCGAAAGATGGGATACGGTTTGATTTCCCCCGGGAAACGGTTCACCGCCATCAATAAAGGCACGCCTTTCGGCGTGCCACAGAGCGGTTCGGTTTTCACTTATCCATCAAGCTTAATCGGTATTTACCGGAGGGCTCACATAATCCGGCAGAGGGCAAGTATATCTGCCGCCGTTTCGTCTGGTTACCTCGTCCTTTGCGGCAGCAATAACATCCGGCCTCTCCCTGGTCCGGACCGCCGCCAGCGCCATTACCTTGGCCGCTGTAAGGAGTCCTTTATGGGCGATGGAACTGCAGGACTGTGCAGTCATCTGCCATGTGTGGCCGACATTGCCCACACAGCTGGTTGCCACGCCGAGAATCAGGGTGGGGACAGCGTATCCCACATCACCTACATCAGTAGAACTGGTGTCCTGCTGTATCTTCGATGCATCAAAAGGATGGACTTCACTGTCAAGCGGCTTTTCGAGGATCTCCTCCAGCCTGTCGGCGCCATATAATGCCGCAATCTTTTCCCGTATCATTTCTCTGGTATCATCCGTGTAAGTCGACAGAAATTCCTTAGCCAGACGGTAATCTCCATCACTCCACTCAGGCGCGCCGACCTCCCTCAGACATTCGTCCGCCACCGCCGCCAGCGCCAGGTTGGGGACATATTCCGTAAAGGCCAGAACCAGGCGGTATTCCATCGATGTTCCAGTCATCATTGCGGCTCCCTTTGCCACATTAATGACCCGTTCTAAAATTTCTCTTACTTGCGAGATCCGCGGCGCTCTCACCTCCCAGCTGAGCGTCGCATGATCCTGTATTACATTGGTGGCCGAGCCTCCCACGTCGCTGTAAGCGCTGTGGAGCCTGGCTTCCGGAATGATAAACTCTCTCAGATAATTGCAGCCGATATTCATAAGTTCCGCTCCGCCCAGAGCGCTTCTTCCCAAATGGGGCGAAGAGCCTGCATGAGCCGTAATTCCCCGGAAAGAAAAATCGGCTCCCATAATCGCGTTGCTGGAAGACGGATCTACCCGGTTAACCGTAGACGGGTGCCAGGTATATACAAAATCCACATTGTCAAACAGGCCGGCCCGGGTCATGAACTGCTTCGAACCGGCCCCCTCCTCCGCCGGACATCCGAAGTAAATAATCGTTCCATCCTTTTTAAACTCTTCCAGATAATTTTTGACTGCAATTGCAGCCGCCAGGGAAGCTGCTCCCAGAACACAATGGCCGCATCCATGGCCAAAGCCCCCGGCCTCCCGCTCTTTCTTAACAGGGAGCGCCGCCTCCTGACTGAGTCCCGGCAGGGCATCGTATTCGCCCAGGATTCCCATCACCGGTTTTCCTGTTCCATAGACAAATGTTCCTGTAAAGCAGGTTGGAATCCCCGCCAGACCTGTCTCCACAGTAAAGCCGGCCTCCTTCAGGAGTCTGCCCAGAAGCGCCGATGACTGCATTTCCTTAAAGGGAGGTTCTGCATATTCCCAAATCCGGTCATTGGCATCCAGGATCCGCTCTGCCTGTGCATCCACCGCTGCTTCAATAAACTTTAAATCCGTCATCTGATATACCTCCTGTGTTTTTCTTAAACCTTAAGGCAAGTATAATCTATATTCCTTTTATTTTATATGTTGAAATGTTAAAAGAAAACGTCGAAATGTTGCATCCTGTCTTTTTCTTGTCCGCTTGATTTTCAATATTCTGTGGCCTATAATTGATTTTATAAGTTTAATAAGGAGTATTCTATGAAAAGCAAGCGTGCACTTGACATTTCCACACTTCCTCCAATTGAAAATCTAAAAATCGGTTCTTTCGGCTACCGGTGCCCTGAACCGCTGTTCAAATATGGGCCGGTTATCCATAAAGGGTATTATCTGTGTTATATCCTGGAGGGGAAGGGCTGTTTTCAATACGGCAGCCATTATTATTCTTTATCAAGGGGACAGGGCTTCTTAATCGAACCGGATGTCATCATCTCGTGTCAGGCGGAAAAAATCTCGCCATGGGAATATGCCTGGCTGGAACTGCGGGGGCCTATGGTCCGTCAGCTCCTGTATTCCATGAAGCTGTCGTCTGCAAACCCTGTATTCCATTGTAAGCAGAACTCGCATTTGAAATATTACACCCAGGAAATTATGACGGTTCAGGAGCAGCGCCTCGCCGCTTCAAGTGACATCATACGGTTAAACGGCCTTTATCTGCTTCTGCTCTCTGAAATAATACGGCAGACTGCTTATGCAGAATTCAGCAGTCAGGAGCAAAAGTATCTCAGGCAGGCGGTTACATACATCGAGGATAATTTCAGTAAAAATATTAAAGTAAATGATATATCACATTTTGTATACATTGACAGAAGCTATCTGTTTTCCATTTTTAAAAAATATTTATTTCAAAGCCCACAGCAATATTTAACCTCCTGCCGCATCGACAAAGCTGTTGAACTTCTCCGCACCACCTCGCTTTCTGTGGAAGAAATCTGCCATGCCTGCGGTTATCAGGATGTCGGCGCATTCTCAAAGCTTTTTAAGAAAAAGCTCGGCATAACCCCCGCCGCGCTGCGAAAACACCTTATCTCCGGCATGCCTCCCTCTTAATCAGATATCATAATTGATATGAGGCGTGCCGGTTTGTCTTTCCTGAAACGGACCAATATAAGTTCTTCATCTCTCCCCAATAAAGCTGTCAATAACGGCATATCGCCATTAAATTCATGAAATTTATAGATAATTGGATGAATTTTATACATTGGAATTGAATTTTTACAAATGTTATACTTTTTGTATAGTTCAAGTCTTTTTTTCTGCGAAAATATAGTAAATATATCCATAAGTAAAATCGGATCTGCCCGGAAATGGGGGCTGTTGCCCTTCAAGATAATGTCAGATTAGAGTGAGCGTGAGAAGGAGGAAATCAAATATAAAAAACTAAAAATCAAGGTATGTGAAAGGAGAAGGGTAACTATGCGTAAATGTTCGGGGAAAATTCTGGCTGCAGTTCTGACAGGATTTGCGCTTGCCTCAGCGGTGAGCGCCGGTACGCTGGCAGCACAGGAGGGAAATCGGCCTGCTATGGGAGATATAAGGCGTATTCAGGCTTATACGGATGAAACCGTCTACGGTACCGGACTGGTGAAGGTGGAAGTAACCTATAATAACGGTGTCAGTCTGACGGGGATTAATGCGGACAGTTATATTCTGGAAGACCGGGGAACGCTGTCACCCGATTATGGTAAGGTTAAAATTGCCAAAGCCGTTGTGGACGGTCAGGTTGTCACCCTGACCATGGACAAAGGCACCGCAGCTGCCGAAAATAATGCTCTCATCTATACCGGAGAAAGCGCGCAGGGACCACGCGTGAGGAACGCCTTTGGCGTTTACTGCACCGGCGCCTGGTACCGGGATGAAAACGGCGCGATTCATTACGGCAGCGGCGACGCGGATAAAGGGTACCTGGCAAATACGACGGGAATGGGGTACCAGGCCAGGGCCTGTCTGGAGCTGAAACTGCGCCATGCGTGGGAGGAGCCTTCCGCTGCCGTCTGCCTGGCCGGCGAGGCCGACGGCAGATACAAGGACGGCGGGCCATGGGCAAGGACGATTGACCTGCAATTCGGAGAAAACGGGTTCCGTTCCTTTGAGCAGGCCGGAATCCGCGTAAGCAGCACAGCAGGAAGAGCGTCCGACGGTACCGGTGATGATTATGTCCGCGGTTATTTCTATGTTCCGGAACATTACGATCCCGCGGCAGGCATTGTATTTACGCTTCAGGGACAGGGTATCTCCTACTGGAAGCTGGCGGACGGATGTGATAACGACGGCACCGGCATTATGTACGACTCCGCCACCACTTCCTGGATTGACAAAGGCGCCATCGTGGTCAACATCCATGACCGCTCCAGCGCCGGTCCCGGAAAATATTATGACATTTATGATTTTGTAGCTGACGACGTCAATGTGATGAAATATTTTATCGATGCATACGGAGTCACCGGAAATGTTGTTCTTCAGGGGAATTCGCGGGGAACCATGGCCTCTGCCCTCATTATCAAGGCGCTGGCCGGACAACCCTATCATCCCCAGAATCAGAAAAACGGAAATAATGTACAGGAAACTTATGGGCTGCCTGCCGGCGCTTACAATTTTACTATTGATTCGTATATCTGTCAGAACGGCACCTTTGGCTATGGCTATGACGACGCCGACTGGGCAGCCGTAGCAGAGACCGGCTTGAAAGTATGGGCTTTTGACGGAGAACAGGACACGGATAATATCGGCAGCATCGCGAAATACAAAGCCCTCATGACTTCTTTGAAAGGCGCTGACTGGGCCGCTGAGAACGTACGCCTTACCGGCTATCCTTCCGAGTTATATGCCTACTGGGGCGAGAGCGATCATTCCACTACACGGCTTAACGCTTGGTATTTCAGTGACTCCGCATTTTATGGCCCTGATTTCCGGATTGATCCGGCTACAGGAAAACTCACCTGGCATACTAAGCTGAACGACGGCGCGTCTTATGAACTGAAGTGCCGCGGTAAAGCCTCAGGAAGCAGCAAAGAAGGCTACCGCTATACCATATACGATGATCTTTATCAGGAGTGGGCGCTTAAAGGTGCACCCGTTCAGGAGACAACTGCAGTACCCACCGTTTATTCAGCGGCAGTTACTGATTTTGACAGTATAACGGACCTTAAGAAGGATTTCTCCCAGGCCGCCCAGCTGCCGTTAACCGGGTGCTTCATGAAGAATATTGACGTAAACGGCAACGGAATTGCGGACGACGCCCGCACTGCCGGTGTGTATATCGCGCCAGAGGCATCCATACGTTCCTATTTTACCGTAGTTGCCGTACCCGACGGCGTGAATACCTGGGATTTTTTAAAGAAAGAGGGCTGGCTTGATCTGGCGGATCAAAAGGGTGAAGGGCTGTTTATTCTGGAGCCAGGCGCCGGCGGCTGGAGCAGTCCCGCTGAAGAGACGGGTTATCTGAAAGCGGCAGCCGCTTTTCTGACCGGCGGTAACAATATTCACAGCCAGAATGTATTTTCCACTTTTGGCGAATTTTATCTGGCCGGTTACGGGAAAGGGGCAGCTGCCCTGGAGTACTGGGCAGCTGCAAATCCCACCTTGGTTATCAGCCAGGTATATTTAAACGGAGAGAGCAGCGGCAGCAGTGCGCTGATGGCCGTAGCAGGAACCGAGTATGACGGTAAAAGCGCCAACGGCGACATGACGGATGTGCTGGACGAAACATTGAAGCAGACAGGACTTGGAGGCGGGCGCAGAATCGCGCCAAAGGATGTGCCGGTTCCCACCTATCTGGCCGGTTATACCGGCAGTGAAAGCTATTGGCAAGAGGCTAACGACTGTCTCTCTGCCCCGGTAAACGGCGTATACTATCAGGATATCAGCTCCGACGCTTATCAGACAGAGTATGCAAATAAAAAGCAGAAGGATGCCGGAGCCGTCTACGGAATCTCCAAAGTAAAGGTGTCGGGGTCTTCCGCCCTGAGAGCAGATGAAATTTATGCCTTCCTGTCCGAATACACACGCTACGATACCACTTTTGCATATTCGAATGCAATTGCACAGCGTCTGGATTACACTTCCGCCCGGGTTGCCGCCCAGCGGGACGCAAAGGACGGACAGCCTAAGCAGACCTTAAGCAACGGCACACAGATTTGGGCCGTCGAGGACGCGGTCATCAGGGGCCACGGCACTGTTCAGGTGGGCGTGATTGCCTTTAGCGACAACAGCGGCGACGGAAAATGGGATCCCAGGGAATATTTGTTATATATCCCGGAGGGATTTGAAGGGAAAAAACTTCCTGTTTTAGTGGTCTACCCAGGCAATACGCAGACCGACTCGATTTTTATGGATTCCACTTTGTGGTGGCAGACCGCCGAAGAGGAAGGCATTGCCCTGGCTTTCGTCTGTGAGACCTATAACGCCAGCCCCTCCAGCGTGTCACATGCGGATTCCGATTTGTTTTACCACTCTCTCATCACTCTGCTGAAGGAGAAAATCGACGGAAAATATGCAGATTTAGACTTCAGCCGTATCTATGGAACAGGCCAGTCCGCCGGCTCAAACGCAACACAGGGCTTTGCCATCACAAACCCGGAATTCTTTGCCGCCGTCGGTTCCACCTCAGCGGCCCCTGTTCCGGAAAATGCGGCAAATAAACCGATCCCTACGATGATGATAACAGGACAGATGGATGTCTCCGACCTGGCAAAGGGATTCGGTTCGGAAAGCCTGCGGGGCTGGGCCGAATATATGCTGGGAGTAAACGGTTTTGGCAGCGCCTTTGCGCCCGGTATGGAGACCGAAGTCGTAACGGTAGACTCACGCCATCCGGCCCTATACCGGTGGAGCAGAAATATTGAAGGGACAGACGTACCCCTCGTCCAGTGGGCACAGTGTCTGCTGCGTCCTCACAACTGCTACCCCTCAGACATTCCCATCCTGTGGGACTTTGTTAAGCATTTCAGCTTTACGGCGGATTCCAACGGCACGATTACCCGGTATTACAGTGAATCGGCATTTGAGAAGGATGACGCAATCGTCATCAGCGTGACGGCCGCAGACAGCTAAGGCAGAGCGGTTTTTATTTAACAGGAGAACTTTCCTGTTAAACGATAACCTGCACGCTCCGCGCACAGGTCACCGCCCTCAATAAAAAAGACTCACATACTTTTTAAAGAATGTGAGTCTTTTAACTGCCGGCGACCGGAATCGAACCGGTACGAAGTTTAACCCTCGCAGGATTTTAAGTCCTGTGCGTCTGCCAGTTCCGCCACGCCGGCATTCATGATTGCTCATGACTGGCAATATTCAATTACCAATGGATGGAGGTGGATTCGAACCACCGAAGCGTGTCGCAACAGATTTACAGTCTGCCCCCTTTGGCCACTCGGGAACCCATCCAAAATTACTCTGACAGTTAAAAATAATATCATAACAGAGGGAAAAAATCAAGGGGAAATTGTATATTTTTGTAGTATTTTTACAACTTCCAATAAGTCCCTGCATATCCTGTGCAGGGACTTATTGTTCCCGTGCCACCAGCACTGCCGAACCAACTGCCGGCACTTCTATTATAAGGATTCCGTTCTTTACTTCATAGTTCACGGCTCCTGCATTATACCCTTCTTCATAAGTGAGCATTCTGCGGCTCATATACTCGGAATCCGTCACGCCAATCAGCCATACCGGTATAGAATACGTCATCGCCTCATGGCAGGTGTTTATTATGACAACGCCCTTGCTCTCTCCGCCTTCCTTATTGCCGCGGCTGAAACGTCCGTACGCAATCATCCCCTGTTCCGCAGCCAATTGCCGGAGTGAACCGGTTCTGAACGCCTGGTTTCTCTTTCTGATTCCCGTCATGTATCGGTGGAACTCTATCAGTTCCAAATCTTCATTGCCCCATGGATATGTTCTCCGGTTATCGGGATCCGTCCATCCGCAGACGCCGGCCTCATCTCCGTAATAAATCGTCGGCGCTCCGGGCCATGTCATCTGAAGTACGACGCCCTGGCGGAATATGCCATAGCTGATGCCTTCCGAAGCGGCAGCGGCGCCGGCGGTTCCCAGCCGTCCAATTCTCCGGTTTGACCGTGTCAGGAACCTGGAATGGTCGTGATTTGACAATTCATTCATTGCAGTCATAAGCGACGAGGTCTGCATCCTCAGCATATGATAGCGCATCATCTCAAAAAATGCTTTGCCATTGCCGTAAAGACTTTCATTTGCCTCATCACTGTGCTTCTCCAATCCGGTCAGAAACCAGGATACCGGCTCCATAAAAGCGTCATAGTTCATTACCGTATCCCATTCATCGCCTTTGAGCCACTCACTGGGATCTCCGTAATGCTCCGCAATAATTACAGCCTCGGGGTTTGCCTCCTTGACTGCTTTTCTGAAATCTTTCCAAAACTGATGGTTGAACTCACTGGTTCTGCCAAGATCGGCAGCCACGTCCAAACGCCAGCCGTCCGCATTAAACGGCGGCGAAACCCATTTTTTACCAATATCCATAATATACCGGTAGAGTTCCGGGGATTCCTCATAATTGAGCTTCGGCAGAGTCGAATGTCCCCACCATCCGTCATAACTGTCGTTGAACGGCCAGTTGCCGTGATTGTTAAACTTGAAAAAATTCCGGTAAGGACTTTTGTCCGATACATATGCTCCCGGCGGGTAGCCGCCCTCATGCTGGTAAATCAGTTCCGCATCCAGCCACTTGTTAAAAGAACCGCAATGATTAAAGACTCCGTCGATGATAACACGGATCCCTTTCTCGTGAGCCGCCTCAACAAATCTCGCAAACAGCAGATCACTGGCCTGCAGGTTTTCTTCATCCGCCGTTCTGGCCGTATACTTGCCTGCGTTGTCATTATCCATGGCATCAGGCTCCACAAGTAAATCGAGATCGTGCCGGATAACCCCGAAATGGGGATCGACGTGATCATAATCCTGACAATCGTATTTATGGTTGGAAGGAGAGACAAATATCGGGTTCAGGTAAATAGCCTCCACCTTCAGGCTCTTCAGATAGCTGAGTTTATCCCAGATTCCCCTGATATCGCCTCCATAGAAACGTCTCACATCCATCTTGGACGGAAGCTCATTCCAGTCCCTCACCCGCTCCACGGGTTTCCCAATATAGATGTATTCATTCGTTTCCACATCATTTGTCGGGTCACCGTTACAAAAACGATCTACATAAATCTGATACATAACTGCGCCCTTGCACCAATCAGGTACAAAAAATCCGGGAGTCATATGAAACGCTGTCTCCCGCGACGGCTGATCTGCCGCCCCCAGACGGCCGTAGAAACAGATATCCTCCTCCCGGTCCGCCCGGAAGCAGTAATTCAGGACCTCTTCTCCAAGTATATATTTACAGCGGTAATAATCAAACAGGCTGTCGCTGTGGCTGTATTCCATGTCACGCTCTTTCATTCTATCCTGTTTGTCATATTCTATTAAATAAACAGCGTCTGCACCGTCACGCTCCGTCCGGAAATAAAAAATCACTTCCTGCCCGGCATCCGCATCGCAGGGATGTCGGTAATCTTCCGTCTCGTCGCTAAAAAGCGCTTCTCTGTTGATCCTCTCCATACTAATCCCTCTTTCTGCTATCACATCTATTTTAAATGATTCCCGTCAATTACACAATCAGTTTCTGTGCATCGCGAAGCGTGTTATTATTTACAGCATGCCGCTGTTTGGCAAGGCGTGAACAGTAACAAAATGCGGGCAACAGTTCATGCTGTCTGAACTCTTATAAATGCGGTCCTGCGAACAACCGCTGTTTTCGACAAAAAGGTAAAAAAACCATTTGTTTCAAGGCAGTAAAAAGGCCAGCGGGGTAGCTGGCCTTTTTAGGAGAAGGTATTTCGTTTTTATGGGGTGTAGCAAAAACTATATAATGTATTGGGGGGGGGTTACGAGTATTATAATAGCACAGGTGCCAAAATAAGTCTGCACAAACATCAAATAATTAACCCGTTTTTTTTGTGCATATTGGGCACCTCTTTTTCCACCTTTTGGCAGAGTGCCTATCATATCGCACAAAAGCCGCTGCAATCAATGGTTTTTGATTGTAGCGGCCCTGAAATCAGGCAAAAAGTGCTTCAAATTCCGCCTGTCCTATCTTCTCTTTTTCCAGAAGAAGCTCACAGCATTTATGCAGTACATCTTCATGTTCAAGAATCATTTTTTTGGCTTTTTCGTGGCAGTCGTCAATAATCTTCTTCACTTCACTGTCTATCGTACTGGCCACTGTCTCACCATAGCTGCGTGCATGCGCCAGATCACGGCCGATGAATACTTCATTGCTGTCCCCGCCGTAGTTAATCATTCCGACTTTGTCGGACATGCCATACTCCGTCACCATGGCTCTTGCAATGGACGTAGCCTGCTTGATGTCCTGAGACGCGCCGGTAGTGATGTCATCAAATATAATCTCCTCCGCGATACGTCCTCCCAGGGATACCATGATGTTCTGGAGCATCTTCCCCTTCGTCATATGCATGTCATCGGTCTCCGGCAGCGGCATCGTATAGCCCGCAGCCCCTATTCCGGTAGGAATAATGGAAACCGTATGAACCGGCCCCACATCGGGAAGCACATGGAAAAGTATTGCATGGCCCGCTTCATGATAATCGGTAATCTTTTTATCCTTTTCCGAAATAACCTTGCTCTTCTTCTCAGCGCCAATCCCGACCTTGATAAATGCCTTCTCAATGTCTGCCTGCATCAGGAACTTCCTTCCGTCTTTGGCGGCATTAATGGCGGCTTCGTTCATCAGGTTCTCCAGATCGGCACCGGTGAATCCGGATGTCGTCTGGGCTATACGGTGCAGATCCACATCCTCGCCCAGCGGTTTATCCTTCGTGTGGACACCGAGTATCTCCTCGCGTCCCTTCACATCTGGCCTGCCGACCGCCACCTTCCTGTCAAACCGGCCCGGACGCAGAATCGCCGGATCCAGGATATCCACACGGTTGGTAGCTGCCATGACAATGATTCCCTCATTAACTCCAAAGCCGTCCATCTCTACAAGCAGCTGATTCAGCGTCTGCTCCCTCTCATCATGGCCTCCGCCCATACCGGTTCCCCTCTGGCGGGCCACGGCATCAATCTCATCGATAAATACGATACAGGGGGCATTCTTTTTGGCATCCTCGAACAAATCACGGACACGTGATGCGCCCACGCCGACAAACATCTCCACGAAATCCGAACCGGATATCGAAAAGAACGGAACTCCGGCTTCTCCGGCCACTGCCTTGGCAAGAAGCGTCTTTCCTGTTCCGGGAGGGCCCACCAGGATAACGCCCTTTGGGATCCTTGCGCCGACTCCCGTGTATTTCTGCGGGTTTTTAAGGAAATCCACGATTTCCTCCAATTCTTCTTTTTCCTCCTGAAGCCCGGCAACCTTTGTGAAATTGATATTGCTGGTCCGGCTCATCTTTGCACGGCTCTTGCCAAAATTCATCATCTTCGCATTGGCGCCGCCTCCGGAACGTGAATTCATAAACACAAAGAAAAAGATGAGCACACCGGCCGAAAGCGCAATCGGAAGGATTACGGTCATGAAATAATTGTCCTGCTGGACTTCTGCGACCTTGTATGCAATCCCTGCGTCTCTCAAAGCTGTCTCGATTTCCTTCGTGTCGAGAACATAGAAATCCTGCTTATCGCCGGATGTCATGTAAAGCTCCACTTCTCCTGTCGGTGTTTCCCGGTTCGGCTTGATCACTGCACTGCTGATACTCCCGTTTTCCACATTCATCATAAATTCGGGATAACTGATCTTACCCGGCATAAACATGCTCTGGTTTCTTGTACTGAATAACATTATGAGGAGCATTACAAGGATCAGAAGTCCCATGCCCCCTCCAAATGACTGCCGCTGTTTCAACTGGCTTCCTCCTTATACTTCCACTACTCCTATATATGGTAAATTCCGGTACTTTTGATCATAGTCAAGTCCATACCCGACTACGAACTCATCCGGGATGGTAAAGCAGGTATATCTGACCTGAACCTGTTTCTTCACACGGCGCTCCGGTTTGTCTAACAGAGTGCAAAGCTCGATGCTCTTTGGATTTCTCTGCTTCAGAACCTCGATCAGGTAGGAAAGCGTCCTTCCGGAATCAATGATGTCCTCTACGATAATAACTTCCTTTCCCTCAAGCGGTTCATCCAAATCCTTGACAATCTTTACGATACCGCTGGATTTCGTCCCCGCACCATAACTGGAAACGGACATAAAATCAAGGGAAACCGACAAATCCAGACGTTTCGCCAGCTCGCAGGTGAAAAATACGCCGCCCTTTAAGATACAAATTAAATGAACGTGTCTTCCCGCATAATCCCTGTTGATTTGCTCCGCAACTTCACTGATTCTTTTATTTACCTCTTCTTCTGTTAACAATACCCTGATCTTATCGGCCACTGTCTGTTCCTCCGTCTGTTTGTACTTGTAATATATTTTTCGTCTGTTCCGTTACCTTGTAATATTCGCTGATACGGTATCCCACAATCCATAATACATGGCTCCCCTCCGCCAGAAGCAGAACCGCATCCCGGCTTTCCCTGGGAATCTTTTCATCAATCATAAAGGATTTTACCGACTTCCTGCCTCCCGATGCCAGCGTAATATAGTCGCCTGTTTGGCGGTTCCTGACAGATAACGTATCTTTTATTTTATCATAATCAAACCATTTCGTATACTGGTTTTTGGGAATTTCCTGCTGATTTTGCCGGGGAAAAACCTGAAAATCAAGCCGGGCCGCCGCCCTTTCCCCGCTCCTTTCCGGACCGGCAATTGAATCCGGCATGGCATACGCCTCTTTTCCACGGCTGAATATGAGCCTGCCGTATTCAATTCCGGCCGTCATGCCATAGGGAAGATTCACTTCTTTCCCTGTCCCTTTCCCTAAAAGTTCCAGGACACTGTCTATATGCCTGGCTGTAATATCTTTTAGAGGACAGCCCAGTTCCCTCAGGATAATGCGCACAGCATACCTCCTGATAATCCTATCCTCTTTCAGCAGCTCCGCTGCCATAAAGACTGCGGTTTCGTTGCTGTTTTCTGTTCCGGCATTCCCGGCAGCCGCCGCAACGGCATGCTGGCGCACCCACTCTCCGGCCGTCTTTTCCAGATACCGGTCCGCCTCGCAGATATGTTCGCCGGCCCTCAAAATATTTTGGACTGCCTGCCCGTTAATGCGGGATGTGATTACCGGCAGCAGTTCATTCCGGATCAGGTTTCTCGTATAATCTGTCCCGCTGTTGGTGGAATCCTCCACATACGGATATCCATGCGCCCGGAGCCAGTCCAGTATCTCCCGGCGCTGCGCCCACAGAATCGGGCGGATAATCCTGCCCCTGACCGGCGGTATCCCGGACAGGCCTTTCAAGCCTGACCCCCGGAAAAGGTTGTGAAGGATTGTCTCCGCACTGTCGTTTCCATGATGGGCAGTAGCGATATGGACATGGTTCCGGCCGTCTTTCTCCCACAAAAGCGCCTCTGCCTCTAAAATCCGGTATCTGGCCCGGCGTCCCGCTTCCTCCACTGATATCCCTGCTTCCCGGGCTTCTTCAGCCGCGTTGATTCTTACTGTTTTAAACGGGATATCAAGCTCTTTGCACAGTTCTTCCGAAAAGGCGGCATCCCTGTCAGCCTCCGATCCTCTGAGCCCGTGGTGGACATGGACTGCCCGAAGCTCAATTCCAAGCTCTTGCCTGAGACACCGCAAAATACGGAGCAGACAGACGGAATCCGCTCCTCCGGACAGGCCTGCGATCACTCCGTCTCCCTGTTCAGCCATATGATATTTTTGAATAAAATTAAGAGTCTCTTTCTTCATAATATAATTCCCGGTATCTGCCCGTTACCATTCACGGTCTGTATTCCGCGAGGTATTTTCCTACGCATTTGCTGCGCTGACCGTGCGAAAATGTAACGGCAGCAAGCATCCCTTCGCCTGTTTGCCTACAGTATACAGGAATCCCGTCCGTTTCACAAGGGCTATCTCTCAAAAACTCCCCCCACAAGGACCGTCATATCATCTCCCGGCTGCTCTTCAAACGAACCGGCAAACTCAAGGATCCGCTCCGCCATCTCCTGCGGATTGCCTGTCCCGGTTCCTTCCAGAAAATCTTTCAGCGTTTCTTCTTTGTTTTCACCCGGCAATGCCTCCAGCACTCCGTCACTGACCATAATAATTCTGTCATTATCCCACATTTTCCGCGACAGGAGTACCGGTTCCACGGTCTTTACCACACCCATCGGCACATCCCCCGCTTCCAGGACCTCCACTCCGTCATGTCCCACAATGAACGTCGGCACGGCTCCCAGCTTCATTGCCTCCAGAACCCCCGTATACAAATCCACGCAGCACAAATCCAGCGTTGCCGGATTCTGTTCCGTGCCTGCCAGTAAAAGCACCGTATTGACCAGTTTGAGCGCCGAACGGGCGGAAAATCCGGTCTCCAGAAGCTGCTGTGTCAGCTCCACCACCTTGCTGCTGTCCTCGTTTGCCAGAGGGCCGCTGCCCATACCGTCCGACAGGCTCATAATCACCTGGCGCGGCAGCCCTTCATGGATAGTAAAATTATCCCCTGATATCAGCTCGCCCCCCTTTGCCGCTTTGGCCACCCCATGGAGCATCCTGTATTTTCCCTCCTCGACAAAGCGGAATGTGGCCGCATTCCTGGTAATAATGCTCTTACTGTCCTTTGCCGGACTCCATTTCCGTCCCGACATGGCCCGTCCCACCAGATCCGCTGCATCCCGGGCCGTCATGCATCTGCCGTTGGTGCTGCGGACGGTGAGAAACGCTTCCTTTTGCTCATTCTCGTATTCAAGCATCAGCATATTCTCCACCTTCATGTGGTGGCGGCGGAAGATGTACTTGATCTGTTCCTCCCAGTCTCCGGTGATATCCGTCGCATTTTCCATCTGACCGGAAAACTCCTCCAGGATGGAAGCAAGTTCACGGAACTGCACGATGACGGTGTCCCGGCTCTCCAGAAATCTGTTTTTCCACGACAGATTCATCGTGGCCCGTCCCAGGTTCCGGTTCAGATGCAGGACATAATCATCCTTTCTCCGGCACGCCTCATTGAACAGCCGGGGCATGTCCTCCATGTCGATTTTCCCTTTCTGTTCAAATGCGCGGAGAAGATAGTAAAGATAATAGCTGTCCTCTCTTTTGCTGCCTGAGTACAGATTGCATCTCACACAGTCTCCGCAGACCGCTGCCGCCGCAGTCTGCATGGCTGCCAGACCGTCATCCTTTGTCAGCTGCCGTCCTCCCCCGATTTCGTCTGCAAACGCCTGAGCCAGGCCGCTCAGCGACATTGCCATATCCTTCAGGCGTCTGGCCGTATAGACATTGACATCCGCCATGTCTCTATGTAAACTCTTCTTTTTAAGCACAAAAATCCCTCCTAACCTGCGTGAAACCATTATATACAGGCCGGAGGGAAATATTTGTCAAATTAATTGGTGGAATACCGGAAATCGTACGACAGATAACCTCAGGTTTCGCCCGAATCCGCTTCTGTTATTCCTGTTTTTGCATCTTTACCGGCCTCTGCTCCGTATCAGTTCATGCCGTCTGAACTGCTACGCTACTTCTTTTCCGCCGGCTTAAGCAGAATCTCATCTTTATTGACAAGACCCAATTTTTCTTTGGCTACTTTCTCAATATATTGTTTCGTCTGGACATAGACACGGTACTGTTCCAGCTCCGCCGCTCTCTCCTCTTCCGCCTGGACCTGGGCCTTCAGATTTTCCTCCCTGATTTGATAATTCAGATCTTTCTTTTTCAGGTCAAGCCCTTTTAAGTGAACCGCTGTCGCCAGGCTCAGAACCACCAGAGTGATGCCGATCAGTGCCATGCGGTTATTCAGATTTTCTTTCTTTTTTCTTCTCATTCTTCCGCTTTCCCGCATCTCTCTCCTCTTCCGCCTTTCTGCTCCTGCGTAATTCCTGTTCCTCTTTCTCTTTTAAAAGAATCTGTCTCTTCGCTTCCTTCTCCTGCCAAAGCCGCTGCTTTTCTTCCCGCTTTTCTTTCTGTTTCTCTTCCCTGTGTCTCTGCTTTTCTTCGCGCAGTCGAAGTTTTTGCTCTTTCTTTTCCTTTTGTTTCTGTTCTCTCAGGAGGCGCTGCTTCTCTTCCTCTTCCAGCTGCTTCTGCCTGATCTTTTGACGTTTTATTTTTCTTATTGTAAGATATTTCTCCACTTTTTTCAAGAGCCTAAGCAAAATACGGCTGACGGTCAGATTATAGACAAGCATTCCCATAAGAACGCCGAATATGGCATACCATCGGAGTATCCCGTCATTCTGCCCAAACAGCAGGAGAAACGTGGTAATGCTGGAGCCTGCCCAGTAAACGGCATCTTCAATGCCTGTCCAGAAATTGCCATGGGGAATCAGGGTTCTGAACAGTCTCAGGCCGTCGTAAACCATCATCAGGCAGATTCCCACCGTCAGGCTCGCAGCCAACAGCTGTAATTCATAGCGAATTGTCATGCTCATCCCATTTTTGCCCGCCTTTTCTTATTATTTGAACAGCCGGTTAAACAGGGATTCTCCTGATTTGCGGTAATTCTCATTGGAGGAATAGGCAAAGCTGTCGAACGTCCCCTCTATGTCAACCTCCCCTTTTTCCAGCGTCAGCCGGCTCACATGCAGGCTTTTGCCTTTCACTGTCAGGAGACCCATATCCGTATCCAGTATAATCTGGTTTTCGTCGAATGACACCACGTCCTGGATTCCGGTCACACTGCCCGTCCCTCTGCCCGTTACCTCCAGCTTATGAGGCCGCCGGTTTAACTTTTCTTCCATGCAAAAAACCTCCTGATATATCTAACTATTGTTAAATATATTAGGAGGTTATCCTCTTTATGTTAAAACTCACAAATAACGATAAAGATCTTTCGCTTCGTCCTTCTTGACCGTCTCTGCCACGTCCAGCACTTCTACTTTCACAGACTTCATACCAAACTGGATTTCGATAATGTCGCCCGTCTTTACATTCAGGGACGCCTTCGCCGGTTTGTCATTAACCAGAACCCTGCCGGCATCACAAGCCTCATTGGCTACGGTTCTTCTCTTAATCAGGCGCGAAACCTTTAAAAATTTATCTAATCTCATAGAATTATGCGTTTACCATATCCTTTAATGCTTTTCCAGCTTTGAATTTAGGTGTTTTGGAAGCTGCGATCGGCATTGTCTCGCCAGTCTTAGGATTTCTTCCTTCTCTTGCTGCTCTCTCTGCTACTTCAAATGTACCAAAACCAACTAACTGGATTTTCTCACCTTTAACTAATTCATCAGAAACTACATCAGTGAAAGCTTTGATTGCCTTCTCTGCGTCCTTTTTGGAAAGTTCTGCTTTTTCTGCCACAGCAGCGATTAATTCGGTCTTATTCATTTGATATATTCCTCCTGTCATCTTCTCATATGAGCTCATATTACTCAAGTTTTCTTGTAATGCTTTACTTTACATTTATATACATTTATCCTTGTTTTGTCAAGGTTTTTTGCTCTTTTTTACTCTTTTCCTCCGTTTTTATTCGGTTCCATAAATCAAGTCCTTCTTCTGATGAATTAACTTTCTCATCCCCGAATACGTTCGGATGCCTTCTGACCATCTTTGCGCTAACTCCGTCCACAACATCGTCAATTGTAAAAAGTCCTTTTTCCTCTGCTATCTGGCTGTGGCTCATCACCTGGAACAGGAGATCCCCCAGTTCCTCGCAGAGATTTTCGGGGTCCTGATTGCGGATTGCGTCGATTACCTCGCCCGCCTCTTCCTCCAGACAGGGTATCAGACTCTCATGGGTCTGACGGCGGTCCCAGGGACAGCCATTTTCCGAGCGCAGCGTGCGCATGATTTCACGCAAATCTTCAAAGGTGTATTTTTTACCGGATTCATGGATTTTATCCATGTTTTTGCTTTTATCTGTATTATTCGTACCTGTTTCGTTTATCTGATCCATTTTGAAACCTCCTGTCGCTTCTGCCGCTGCCCGGCAGTTCCCGCCGGCGGCGAATAGTAATGCGTGATGACTATAACAGCTGATGGCAAAAGTATAGCACAGGTAAAACAGTACGGCAACCGCAGGATGCATTCAGATAGGGGATTTAGTTAAGCAGGTGAGGACGCCGCCGGGATGGCCGGCGGACGGGGGATGGTGTGGTGTTATGAGTCTTTCGTCCTGAGGGAGAGTTGTCGTGAGTTGGGACTTCGGAGAAGATATAATCTGCGGAGCACGTTTCCACTCGGTGGAATGCATCGCGCTGCTAAGCTCGAAAAAACCTCGCAAAGCAGCGATGGATTCCAAAGGCATCCGCAGATTATATCTTCTCCTCCGTCCCAAAGGCAGGTTGTCGCCGGGACGAAAGACTCCGCCGGGTGTATCGGCCCCGTCTACCGGCCTGCGGCCGCTGATTGTCTCACGCGTTAAGTGCGGGGGACGGCCTTATCGCGGCCACTCAGTGATTCCATATGTGTTTTTCGAGCTTAGCATTCCGCTGCGCACTCCAAAGAGTGCAAACGGTCCCCGCAGCAATTCATTCCGTCCGGATTCCCCCTTGCAACAACCTGCAATCCGGGGACGGAAGACTCAGAAAAGCCACCTCACCACACCGGCCCCGGACCGTTACGGGCGCGTCCTCCATTCTCAATAACTACTCCCACTCAGTATGGAAATGCCCTTCCCTGTCGCAGCGCATATAAGTATGGGCTCCAAAGTAATCGCGAAGCGCCTGTATAAAATTAACAGGCATCTGATCGGACCTGTAATAATCATAATACTGGAGCGAGGCCTGGATGCAGGGGAGCGGCATGCCCGACAAAACGGCAGCCGCCGCCATTTTCCGAAGGGAGCCTTCAAGCGTGCCGATATCAGAGAAAGCTGCCGATAAAATCAGCGGTTTCCCTGATAATTCTTCCGCCTGCTCGATCCTGCCAAGCAGGGTGCTTCTGATGATGCAGCCGTCTTTCCAGACAGCAGCCAAACCGGCTAAATCAATGTTCCATTTTTCCTCTTCGGCCGCTTTGGAGATCAGTTCAAATCCCTGGCTGTATGCCAGAATCATGGACAGCAGAAGCGCTTTTTCCATTTCCTCCGTCCGGAGCCCGGGCGCTTCGTTTGAGCTGTATTTCAGATTTGCTGCACCGTACGTTCTCTCCTCTTTTTTTGTCGAAAATATCCGTGCCATCTGGGCTTCATAAATCGAAGGAATATAGACGCCCCTCTCAACTGATTCCGCCACGGTCCATTTTCCGGTTCCCTTCTGTTCTGCCACATCCAGTATTTTATCAATCAGACAGCCTCCGTCCTCCTCTTTTTTCCCGAGAACCTTTGCGCTGATTTCAATCAGGTAGGAATTCAGAGGCCCTTCATTCCACTGTTCAAAGACGGAGCGGATCTCCCCGGCCCCCATCTTTTTCACGAAACGCATATACTGATATGTCTCCGCTATCAGCTCTAAAACCGCATATTCAATTCCGTTATGCACCATCTTGACGTAATGGCCCGCTCCGCCTTCCGCTATATAGCCGCAGCAGGCCTTTCCCTGATGACGGGCAGCAATTGCCTCCAGTATGGCTCTCACGCACTCCCATGCCTGAGGGCTTCCGCCGGCCATAATGCTCGGCCCATAAAGCGCTCCTTTTTCACCGCCCGATATACCAATCCCCATATACAGGATACCGAGCTTTGCGCATTCGCTGCACCGTACGGCAGTATCTTTATAAAAGGAGTTTCCCCCGTCCATAATAATATCTCCCCTGTCCAGCAGCGGAAGCAGGGACGCAATCACCATATCCACCGGCTTACCGGCCGTAATCATAAGAAAAACTTTTCTCGGCCTTTCCAGGCTTGAAATGAATTCTTTGATGCTGCCGAAAATCCGGTAATTGTTCTTCCCACTCTCAAACCGCTTTCTTTCCTGGTCTGAGACAGAATAAAGTGCGGTGCAAAAACCGTGATTAATCATATTTTTAGCCAGTGAGGAGCCCATCACTCCCAGACCTATCACGCCTATATTGCATTTCTGCTCATTCGCCATTTTTTCACCTCGCATTAACCATTTATCCGTATGCCGAAAAGGCACTGCCCACTCCGGAAATTTCCGGCTGTTCAGTACCTTTTCAATTACAGCTTCTCCCGAATCTGCTCAATTAAAGTTTCAAACTCCGCATCGGAGAGCAGAACCTGCGGCTGGGGCTGCATCTGGAACACCCCGCCAAAATCCGGCCCGCCCTTCTGTTTGGGCACAATATGCCAGTGTACATGTTTGCAGGTATCCCCATACAGGCCAAGATTAATTTTTTCCGGATGCACTGTCCCGGCCACGGCCCGGCAGACACGCTTCACGTCCTGCATGAAGCCCTGCAGTTCTTCGTCGCTCAGCTCGTACAGCTCCTCCGCATGATTTCCGGCCGCCACAACGCACCGTCCCCGGTATGCCTGGTTCCGAAACAGATAAACTCTCGATGACGGCAGCTCACAGATCGGAGCCATCAGCAGCGCAAGGTTTTCATTTTCTTCACAGTACATACATCCCATGGAAACCTCCTATTTTGCCAGTTCTACCGCTTCTTTTGTAAGTTTTGTTATTTCCTCAAAGTTCCCTTCCCTGATCAGTGCATCAGAAACCATCCAGCTTCCGCCGCAGGCATAAATCACGTCATTATTCAGAAATTCCTTTAAATTCCCTGTGTTTATCCCTCCGGTAGGCATAAACCTGATGCCCGGAAACGGAGCGGCCAGAGCTTTTATCGTGTCCAGGCCTCCGTACTGTTTGGCCGGGAAAAACTTGACAATATTGAGGCCGTGGCCAAGCGCTTCCATAATTTCGGTCGGCGTACAGCAGCCGGGTAGTACCGGAATATTCTTTCTTAGAGCGTATTCCACCACATCCTTATTAAAACCCGGGCTTACAATAAATGCGGCTCCTGCGGCTACAGCCCGCTCTGCCTGGTCAATATTGACAACGGTTCCTGCTCCGCATAACATCTGCGGATAATTTTCCCGGATCACCCGGATTGACTCCTCCGCGGCATCGGTGCGGAATGTAATCTCCGCCACCGGAAGTCCTCCGTCTATCAGAGCCTTGGCCAGAGGCAGGGCATCTTCGACACGGTCGATTTTCACAACCGGTACAATCCGTTTTTCCTTAATTAAATCCATAACACTACTCATAATCTGAATCCTTTCTTCCTGCCGGACAATTGTTACTGTTCGCCAAACCGCGTATTTCAGCGGGACTGTGAATAATAACCGCTGATTATTTTACAAGGTAACCGCCGTCAACCGGAATCACTGCTCCGTCCAGATAGTTGGAGGCATCGGAGGCCAGAAATACAACCGGGCCTTTCATATCTTCAGGCGTTCCCCACGCATTGGCCGGGATTCGGTCCGTGATTTCTTTAAATCTCGGGTTATCCGGGTTGGTGAGAGCTACGTTCATATCCGTATCCATATATCCCGGTGCAAGGCAGTTGCAATTAATTCCCCTTGACGACCACTCATTACAGAGCGCTTTTGTCAACTGGGCCACGCCTCCCTTTGACGCTGCATAAGCCGGTACGGTATATCCGCCGAAAAATGAAAGCATTGATGCAATATTGATAATTTTACCTCTGCTGTTCTGCTTTATGAACTGCTGCCCTGCCAGCTGGCTCATGGAAAATACGGCATTCAGGTTGATATTGATTACAAATTCCCAGTCTTCATATGGGAACTCTTCTGAAGGATGGCGCTTCTGTACCCCGGCTCCGTTCACTATAATATCCAGGTGATCGCCAAGAGCCCTGACACATTCGTCAAATGCCTTTTTTCTGTCATCCACATTTGCAAGGTTTCCTATTACGCCATGGCAGCTGTATCCTTTTTCCACATACTCTGCGGCAACCTCCATCACCTTTGGATTCAGATCAATGATTGCCACCTCCGCGCCGGCCTCCATCAGGCCTTCCGCCATTCCGCGGCTGAGTCCCTGGGCTGCACCTGTTACGATTGCTTTCCTGCCTGTTAAATCTGTAAAATTCTTTACCATATCTGTTCCTCCCGAATCTCCTGTTCTCTCCTGTGTTCTACTTCGCCACATTAAATCTGCACTCGCCGCCCTCCAGCACACATACCGCATTCTCTGCCGCCATCAGGCTCATCCTGGAAGATGCCTCCCTGGTTCCCGCCCCTGCATGCGGGGTTAAAATGCAGTTTTCGCAGCCCATCAGCGGACTGTCATAGGGCGGTTCATCCACTGTGGCGTCCAAAGCCGCGCCCCGGATTTCTCCGGATTCCAGCGCCGCATAAAGGGCCTCCTCGTCTATAACTCCGCCTCTCGCCGTATTGACAAGAATTGCATCTTTTTTCATTATTTTAAACTGCTCAGTGGAAATCATATTGTGAGTTTCCTCGGTAAGGGGGGAATGGACTGTGATAAAATCGGATTCTCTAAGCAGTGTCTCAATATCCACATATTCCGCTCCCGTCTCCTTCTTAAACGATTCATCCTCGAAAACATCGTACGCCAGGATCTTCATGTTAAAACCACGGCACCGTCTGCCGACTCCCTGTCCGATGCGGCCGGCTCCGATTATGCCCAATGTCTTTTCAAACATTTCCAGGCCCTGGGGCCTTTTCTGGCTGCGGGCTTTGATTGAACCGTCCATGATTGTCACGTTCCTTGCCACATCCAGCATAAGGGCTACCGCCAAATCAGCCACCGAATCGCCATTCGCTCCCGGTGTAATCGTAACCTGGATCCCCTTCTGTCTTGCGGCTGCCAGATCCACCTTGTCATACCCGACGCCGTAGCGGGAAATCACCTTTAATTTCTCCGCGCGGTTTATGGTTTCGGCATCAATATCCTCCAGGCCGGCAATCAGTGCATCGGCATCCTTAATTGCGTCCCTGAGCTGTTCCTCTACCGGTCCGTCTGCCTCGTTAAGCTTAACCCATTCACATCCGGCTTTTCTCAGGCAGTCGTAAGCTTTATCGTCTGCTTTGCCAAATGAGCGCGCTGTAATAACCACTTTATATTCAGCCATGATATTCTCCTTACTCTGCTTTAACTGTACGAAATGCCGGAGTATTGACCGCAAGGCCGTCCCTCGCAGGATCCAACACCGCCAAATCGTATCTTCTCTGTTCATGTGAGAAACCGGCCAGAACCCAAAGGTAGGTATTTTGTGTTCCCGGGCTGGCAACGGTCGGATGATATCCGCATGGCGCCTGCACGCAGGTTCCCGTATGTACGGGATGGGCCATCACTTCCTCCACATCTGCGCTCTTTAAATAGGATATATGGAATCCGAAGTGCGGTTTCGGCATATCAAAGTAGCAGTATACCTCTTCCAGATCCGCTTCATGCTGATGGGGAGGCCAGCTTGTCCATGTCCCTTCACCGCCCCATGTGAAGCCGCAGAGCAGGCGGGAAGCTTTGTCCTGCGGGGCCAGCGTGAACATGACTTCTCTTCTCCCCGTCCCCTCGCCGTGAATCTGATGGATATCTCCTATCGGAAGCGACGGATCGAATTTCCGGACAAATATTTCTCCATATCCTTCGCAGACGGCAGCCGCCACATAGAAAAAGCAGTCTTCTTGTGCCGTAATTATTACATCCGTCTCCCCCGGAATGTAAAAGCTGTCATATTTTTCAAGGCGTACGCCTTCCAGCGCACTGTTTCCGCTCAAAACCGCAGCACCTTCACATAGAACAGGATGCATTTCCAGCCGTCCTGATTTCAGGGTATGAGAATCTCCCTTATTCAGGTTAAGCCGGTAAATCCACGCCTCTTTACAACTGCTTTTATCCGGTGTGACAACCGCATGAAATCCCGGTTCTTCCGGTGACTGCACCGCCCAGTTTTCCATATCGTGACATATATTTGACATTTCCTGATACCTCCTTCTGAACTGTTACTCTAAAACTATATTAACCAGTAAAAAGCGCTGTGATCTGCGGGAACAGTACGACTAAGAAAAATACGGCAACATAGCCGATAAAGAACGGCATCTGGCCTTTTGCAATCGCTCCCATTTTCAATTTCGATACGGATGATGCCGAGAATATATTTACAGCAACCGGCGGCGTCATTGTACCAATGACGTTGGAAATCGAAACAATCATACCAAAGTGGATAACGTCAATCCCGAAGCTCTGGGCGATGGGCCACATAACGGGAACCATTAAAACCGCGGTGGCAATCCCTTCCAGGAAGGTGCCGAATATTAAGAGAATAAATGCCGTAATTAAGCAGAATGTAGCCGCGCTTAAGTTCAGACCGTTTACAAACGCCACAAGCTGAGCCGATATTCCGGCAAAGGCAAACAGCCACGCAAATGCTGTGGAGGTTGCAATGATAAACAGTACCATTGCCGAAGACTTGGCAGACTCCAGAAAAATCTGATACAGATCTCTCAGCTTAACCTCTTTATAGATAAACATTCCGGCAATCAGCGCCCAGATTACTGCCGCTGCAGCCGACTCTGTCGGTGTCAGAATTCCCGAATAGATTCCGCCCAGAATGATAATTGGCAAAATCAATGCCGGAATCGCATTAAAGAAGCTTTTTCCCAGCTCTGCCGCCGTCAGCTTTTTAGAAGTTTTGGGCCACTTTTCTTTGTGGGCATAAAAAATGATGGTTGCCATCAGAACCGCTACAATCATGAATCCGATTCCCATGCCGGCGCTGAACATTTTTCCCACGGACGCGCCGGTGATGGTACAGTAGACCACCATGATAATAGACGGCGGAATTATCGGACCAAGTCCTCCTGCCACAACCAGAAGCCCGGCCGTTCTTTCTTTCGAATATCCCAGACGCACCATATCCGGATACAGCATGACTCCAATCGCCACCACCGTTGCCGGAGCGGAGCCTGATAATGCGGCAAAAAAGGCACAGGCCAGCACCATTGCCAGGGACATTCCTCCGCGGAAGCCTCCGACGATGCAATTGGCAAACTCTACAAGACGCCTGGAAATTCCGCCCTTTGTCATGATATTTCCGGCCAGGACAAAGAATGCGATAGCCATTATGGAGGTGGAATCAAGTCCGCCGAAAATTCTCTGTGTAACGACGCTTAACGTAAGTGTAATATCCGGAGAAAAGATGATGGCCGACATGGTGGCCATTGCAAGGGACACCGCAATCGGTACGCCTAGTATCAGCAGAACAATAAACGATCCGAAAAGTAAAAATCCTGTCATGATGATTGGCCTCCCTTCTGATTGCTTCTTACTTTCTCTTCTTCCTCTTTTACCATTTTTTCCGCGGTTTCCACGGAAAGATCCACATATTCATACTTTTCCGTATTGCCTTTTACAAAGGCCGAGACCATCGCGGCTGCACCAATCAGCTGAACAATGGCTATAATTCCAAAAGCCAGAAGCAGTGCAAAGTATGGAACCACCATCGGTACTCCCAACCCCGGCGAAGTCTGCCCTGATTTAAGCTGAATCTGACACAGCGCAATGGACTGGTAGAACATAACCGCCGCAAAGACAATCAATATTGCTTTAATAAGAATCAAAATGAACAGCCTTGCTCTTCCCTTTAGCTTATCCTGAAGTGCCGTAACCGCAATCTGAGTTCCGTCTCTGAGTCCCATCTCGGTTCCCAGAAGAACCATATAAATCATGCAGTATTTTGATAATTCTTCAAAACCGGTAACCGGTATTTTGGTAATATTCCTGTTGCAGACCTGAAGAAAAGCCGATAATGTCATCACAACGAATGTCAGGACAATTATCACATCCTCCGCTTTCTGCAAATAGTTAATTTTTTTCACTGTCATCACCTCTGACTTTTAAGGCCGGCCGATTCATGCATCCGCCGGCCTATTGTTCACACATCCTGCCTGTAACAATTGTTATACTTTACTTTACAGAAGCTATCGCCTCGTCAACGGCTGCCTGCCATTCCGGATCAAATGTGAAGCCTTCTTTTTCCGCCTGTGCTTTATAAGCCTTCTGAAGTTCTTCAACATCGATATCATAGATGGTAACGCCTGCTTCAATTAATTTCTTCTCAGCCGCTTCATTTTCTTCCACAAGATACTGTCTCTCCGCATCAATACCTTTCTGTACCGCATCCAGGAACGGCTGGCGTAAATCTTCCGGAATCTGCTGCCATGCCTTGTCGGACATACAGAGTACAATATAGACAAATGCGTGCTGGGTCTTTGTAATGTTCTTTGTCACTTCATAATAACCAGAGTTCCAGCAGTTGCAGAGTGCATTCTCCGCTGCGTCGATGGTTCCCTGCTGAAGAGCCGTAAACACGTCGTTATAGTTCATAGCAATCGGCATGGCTCCAAAAGCCTTGAATGCCGCCTGATGATACTTGTTCTCCATTGTACGGATTGTGATTCCTTTGAAATCATCAATGCTCTGGATTGGTTTTGTGGAGAATGTGTCCCTGAAACCAGATTCCATAAAACCGATTACATGGAGGCCCAGCTTCTCGGCATCTCTCTTGATGAGATCTCCCAGCTTTCCGTCCACGGCCGCATGAGCCTGATCTATATTCGTCCAGAGGTATGCCTGATCCAGGATGTTCATATTCGGGATAAAGTTAGTCAGAACGGAGTTTGCAGCCGTTGCGATATCCAGGTTGTTGGACATTGCCAGCTCGACCGTATCTCTTTCGCCGCCAAGGGAACCTCCGGCATTAACCGTTATTTTGATTCTTCCGTTTGTTGCCTTCTCAACCTCTTCCGCGATTTTCTTTGCGCCTTTTCCATAAGGGGAGGTCTCCGGGTCAACTAATGCAAGCTGAAGGTTAATTACCTCTCCTGCTTCACCGGAAGCGGAATCTCCTGCCGGGGCTGCCGCGTCGCCTGCCGGGGCTGCCGTATCTCCTGCCGGGGCCTCTTTCTTAGCGCAGCCTGTCATTCCCATCACCATGGATGCTGCCAATGTTAATGCTACAATTTTTTTCAACTTCATATCTTCTCTCTCCTTTTTATATTTTTCCGCCTGCAGGCAGAATTTGTTTATTTGATGAATGTTCGGTAACATTCCAAATAATTCTGATATCTTTTTCTGTATACCTCCACATGGGACGGCTCGGGCCTGACGACTGATACCGGTTCCACACAGAAGTCCTCCACACTGGCTATCTCACCGGCCAGTTCCATAGCGAGAACCACGCCTCCCATCAGGGAACTCTGGGACTGTTTGTCCACCTCCATGTCTTTTTCAAAAATATCGGCGCACATCTGCGTCCAGCAGGGTGAATTCAGGATTCCTCCGGACAGCTTAATGTGTTCCGGAATGCCGTTGACCGCAGTCAGAGTCTCATAGCACTGATAAAGATTAAATAAAATTCCCTCCTGGACTGCTTTATATAAATCCTGGACACTGCACGACGCATTCAGGTTTTCAAATATTCCCCTCCTGTCGTCATTCCATCCCGGGCAGCGCTCCCCGAACACAAACGGCAAAAAAATGGGCCGCCCGCTGTCTTCTTTAAATCCTGTCTCCAGATTGGAATACGTTTCCGCCTTTGCAAAAGTCTCTTTGAACCAGTCTATACAGTTGCAGGCTCCGGATGTGGCTGCTCCCGACAGCCATGACTTCGGCGATAAATAACACCAGGTCGAAGGCTCTTCCGGAATTATCGGCGCCTCCGTGGTCAGGCGGATTGCACCGCTGGTTCCCACCGAAAAGGTCATAACCCCCTTTTTCAGCGCCCCTACGCCTATCTGGTTTAATCCTCCGTCCGAATTAGACGGTATTACCGGAGTTCCCTCCTTAAGTCCCAGAACGGAAGCCGGTTCCTTTGCCAGAGGATATATCCTGTCATATGGGATGATTTCAGGCAGTGACGACTCTGAAATCCCAAGCTCCCGCAGTAGTTCCGGTTCATACTTTTTATTATAAATGTTCATCAGTCCGGTTCCCGAGGCCACACATTCCGTCACTAATTTTTTTCCTGTCATTCTGTATGTATTGTAAACATTCTGCCCCGCCGCCATATAGCCGCTTAAGTCAAATCCCATTTCCTTAAACATGCGGAGTTTAAAAAAAGGATAAATCGCATTTACCATACAGCCCGTCTTGTGGTAATACCTGTGAACGTAGTCCGTATCTTCCCTGACTTTCCTGCACAGATCGGAAGCGCCTGTATAGCACCATGGCAGAACCGGTGTTACGGGATTCATATCCTTATCCGTCAGACACAGGGAGTGCCATGTGCCTCCCAAAGATATCATGTCGATATCCGAACGGCCGTCCAGCAGCTCCTTCGCAACTGTAAGCGTCTCGTCAAAAACCGTCTGCGCATTGTGAACCGTCATGTTGTCAAACATTCGGGAATATGGCCTTGTCTTAACAGAAGACAATTTTTTGTCAGTATCATAAACCATTGCTTTGGCTGAAGATGTCGATGATTCCAATACCAGTATTTTCATATCACCGTCTATCCTTCCGTCTGTATTTTTTGTCGTACAATATTTTTTATTTCAAAAATAAAATTTTTTATATAAAAAATATTATCTTATTTTATGATAAAAAAATAGAGTTAAAACTCCTAAAAATAATAAATATTTTTGTATACTTTTCACAGTTTCTCCGGTTACTATCCACATCATGGGATCAAAAAACAGAGGCTGACTTTTAATATCAGCCTCTGTATTATAGAGTGTGTTTTGTTTCAATCCACGGGTACCGATTACGCTCCGTCCGGTTTATATTACTTTATCCGCTCACATTTCATAATAACCGTAATCGACTTGATTGCATTATGCATATGTATTCTGATGCATTCTCTCAGCCGCTCCTCGTCCCCGTCGACGATTGCGTTAAATATGGCTTTATGCTCCTCCAGACCCGCCAAATCTTTTTCCTTGGACTGGCGGCGGAAAATATAATTGGAATAGATGAAAGGATTGATTCTTTTGTACATTCCCACCAGCTTCTGGTTTCCTGAGCATTTCAGATAAATTTTATGGAACTCATAATCATGGTTGTAATCCTGGAGAAAAAGTTCGACGTCATTGGTATCCAGAAACTTTCTCATGATTTCCTCATGCTCCTCAATGTTCTGCTCCAATTCCCGCCGCAGTGTCTTATTGACTTTGACGGCTTCAATTATCTGCTTCGTGTAATAAAGATCCATCATTAAACGCAAATCAAATATTTCTTCCGCATCTGAAAGAGTCATTGGTTTAATAACCATCCCCTGCCGCGGGTAGTTCTCGACAACTTCCTCTGAAATCATGCGGTTCAGGGCCAGCTTCACAGGCGTTTCCGATGTGCCGTACTTTTCCGCCAGATCCTTAGCCATTAATTTTTCACCCGGGATCAGTTCACCGACGATAATATCCCTGCGGATATTCCGGCAGATGATGTCAACCAGGGTCTCTTTCTTCCCTTCCTCCGGTTCGCGAATATCCATGAGGTCTTCATCAAGATCTTTTTTTAAGTCTTTTTTTCTTCCCATTTTCATCCTTCCCCTATCTGTCTGCTGTTATAAGTTTATCCCATCTGCTGCTGAAAATCAATATTTAATTAAGCAGGTGAGGACGCGCCGGTACGGCCAGCGGACGGGGTGGTGGGGTGTGTATATGAGTCTTTCGTCCTGGGGGAGGATTGTTGTGGTTTGGGGCTGCGGGCGAAGATAAAGTCTGCGGAGCACACTCCCGCTCTGTGAAATGCATCGCGCTGCTAAGCTCGTAAGGGACCTCGCTAATCAGCGATGGATTTCAACGGCATCCGCA
>Ga0129309_1000265_pt1 | contig 45982 bp, 57 predicted proteins | sample L1105metagenome_FD_94439 | JGI IMG/M metagenome (GOLD analysis project Ga0129309, IMG submission 94439) | Ring-tailed lemur group fecal microbial communities from Wisconsin, USA - L1105 metagenome | ecosystem: Host-associated > Mammals > Digestive system > Large intestine > Fecal | place: USA...
AGGAGACCAAGAAGAACATGAAGGCGGTCCTGTCCGACATCCAGGACGGCACCTTCGCCGGCAAGTGGATCGCCGAGAACAAGAACGGCCGCACCTTCTTCAACTCCAAGCGGGCCAACCTGGCCAAGCACCAGATGGAGATCGTGGGCGCCGAGCTGCGCAAGAACATGATCTGGGGCGGCGACGCCGATCCCGATACTGCTTCCAACTAAGTACATTGAAGCAAGACAAGGCCCCCGGCAGCAGCCGGGGGCCTCGTTTTATGCTTGACGTAAAGGCAGAAAAGTCAAATCCAATGCCGCAAAAAGAAGAAGTTGTTTAATGAAACACTGCACAGTACTATCAGTTCCGCTATCATTTGACTAATCACAGAACCATTTTTCTTTTTATTTTTTATAAAAAAAACTGAAATAATTACCGCTTTAAACAACAGAACTGCTCCACACAGTACACTGCTTAAAATTGGAAACGGAGGTGCGTACTGGTATAGACGAAAAAATACAATTGGCAAAAAAATGGAGAATGTGCATCGGTAGGTCATCGTGTGAAGCAGCGACCGAAACATCATCAGTTCATACCCAATCAAAAAAATCCAGATCATTATATAGAGTACTTGAAAGGCATCCTCCGACAGTACGTTAACCAAGATTCCGGGCTCATTTGGGGTTTGGGGGAACCATTTCCAAAGTAGAAAATAAGGGACGGCACAGCAAAGAGCAAAAATTCTTTGACCCAACTTTGTTACCCTCCTAAGCGTTTGATAAAGTCCTCATCCTCTTTCTTCGTAAATGTGCCATATGCGACAAGGTCTTGAGCCGTAACTTCCATATAGGGATTTTTAGGCCATCTCCAGACTACTTCAGTTGTTTTTAAATCAAGTTTATCATAAGTTGCTACAATCATTACAGCATCGCGTCCCAATGTAATTTCATCCCACATCATAGATGCTATAAAAGCATTCGCCATTCGTAAACCTGATAAAACCGCAATCGTTTTTCCTATTACTGTTACTATCTCTGACGGCTTTACGAATGCAAATAGTACACCCGCAGCATCTAATAAATGTGGCTTACTCATTTTTCCCAATTGGGCTGCTGCAACTACACTATAATAGCGAGTTTCCAAACTGTATGAACTATTATCACATGAATACCATCCACCATACGGCGCATATATTGAAAAGTTCGACGCACGTTGAGATGAGTATTTTGCGTTTATTGCATCATCAATCAAAAACATAAATCGATCTATTTTATCTAGCGCATCTTGTTTTTCAAGTTGAGACACAAGATCTTGATACATAAGCTCTCGCTCTCTTTCAATCAGTTCCATTTTTCTTTCATCATATTGTGACAGATTAACCGAAGGACTCCGCTCCATTGCAGAAGCAGATATTGATGCAACATTAAAAATCATACACATAACTAAAGTAAATACTAGCCCTCGCCTAATAATATGTTTCATTTTATCTCCTTTCATCTTCTGGTGTCAAGGGAATATCCCTTTATCCTAGCCTGCTCTTTCCACTGCTACGCTCGCTCTACGCAGCAGCTTTTCTGCATCCATTGGCCTGCTCCTTTCGTTGCCCCCGGTGGTATGGGTCCGAATGCTAAATTTTTAACAATAAACTCAGTAATTCACAAATCCAGTAACTTCAACGGATGTGGTGGACCGATTTCGGATGGCTAGATAATAGTCTCCACGTTCGGGAATTTCAACGGTCTGGTCAATGCCGCCGTCTTTGCCGCTGAGATAATAAAATTTGTTGTCCGGCGCAATCAGACCAAAATCTACGGTGGCGGAGCGGGGACTGTATGTACAGTGGAACGTCACAGTCTCCCCGGCCTCCATAGGAAAGGAAGTTGCTGCCTTGCTGGTCTTTCCCGCGCGGATGGTCCAGGTCAGGGACTCTGTTGCCCGCGTCTGGCCGAGCGAAGCTTCCTCCAGAGGGCTGTCCGCCAGGACTTCAAACGCCAGGTCCTCCAGCCGCATGACCGGCCCCTGAAAACCGCTGCTTAACACCATACCCTGCCCGTTGGGGGTTACCTCCGCAGCCAGCGCCGTCCCTCCGCCGCTGACCATCACCGCGCCGACAGTCAGCAAAGCAACCAACTCTTTTTTCATGTCTGCTTGCACTCCTTTTAATTAAAATAGTTTTCTTCTAGTTCGCCCAGGTCTGACACATCCACCTGTTCCATTCCATCAAAATCTACCGTTTGTCTGACGCTCCGTGTCATGACCCCATAGCACAGAATCGCCAACAGCAGAGCACCGACCACACACAGCATCCATTTTGCGGTCTTTGAAAGGCGGCGTCTGCCGCCGTTTTCGGGGACCGGCGGAAGCTCCTTCTCTGGGGCGTCCGTCTCCTTGGGTACATCTGCGGCTTTATCGGTATAGCCCACTAAGACGTCAACAGAAACGTGATAGAGTTTTCCCAGTTTGATCAAATTTTCACTGGATGGGACCGTCACACCCGATTCCCACTTCGAGATTGCCTGACGGGACACGTCCAGGGCTTCCGCCACCTCGGACTGAGACAGTCCGCATTCTTTCCGTAACGAAGTTAACTGTTCCTTTAACTGCATCTTTATTCGCTCCAATTCTATGCTCTGGCTTATTCCACGTAAACCACCTTTGGCTTACATGGGAGAACTTATCGGTTGCGCCACTATTTTCCAGGCATTTCACAGCCTCATGATTGCGTTTCGATTGTAACAACAAGAGAGAGGAATTTCAACAAAACGGTTGAAATTCCTCTCTCTGTTCTTATTGCTCCTCCAGCCCCATTTCGTCCATGGCGTGGCGCATGTGGATGGCCATGGCGTGCTCGGCGCCCGCCTCATCCCGGCGCCGGAAGAACTCCAACAGCAGGGCGTGGTCCCGCCGGGTGACCTGGGCCAGGGCCTCCTTGTGCTCCCCGGAGGTAATGGCCGTGGCCACCGCCTGATTGATGATGGGCAGCAGCCGCATCATAAACTCGTTGTGGGTGGCCCGGACGATGGCGGCGTGGAAAGCACGGTCGGCCTGAGTCCGGTCCTGCCCCTCCTGGATCAGGCGGTCTACCTCGTCTCCCTGATCCAGAATCTCGGCCAGCTCCTCATCGGTGGCCCGGTGGCAGGCCAGCCGGGCGGCCTGGGGCTCGAAGATGGAGCGCAGCTCGAACAGGTCCCGCAGCTGACCCTTGACCTGCTCCAGGTTGGAGAAACCAAAGTCCTCGATGTCCTCCACCTGCCGGGACACGAAGGTGCCCCGGCCCCGGCGGACCTCCAGCACCCCCCGGGCGGTCAGGTCCCGGATGGCCTCCCGCAGGGTCGCCCGGCTCACCCCCAGGTTCTGGGACAGCTCCACCTCTCCCGGCAGCTTCTCCCCGGCGGACGCCTTCCGCTCCACCACGATCAGGTTGTACAGCCGCTGGGCGGTCTGCTGGGACAGACTTTTTTTCTCCATGGGTCGTTCTCCTCTCGATTCGGATGGGGCACGGGCCCCTACAAAATTACGTCGGAAGTCTTGACATCCTTCCCTTCATGATATACCATGTAGTCAGACAATTCAATACTTCTCAGACATCTGAGATGAATTTTTTCAGGAGGTCACCCCTATGCGTAGCGACGTAGTGAAAAAAGGCATCCCCGCCGCCCCCAATCGCTCTCTGCTGTATGCCCTGGGCTACACCAAGGAGGAGCTGGAGCGTCCCCTCATCGGCGTGGTTTGCTCCTATAATGAGATCGTCCCCGGCCACATGAACCTGGACAAGATCGCTGAGGCTGTCAAAGCCGGTATCCGGGCCGCTGGCGGCACCCCTGTGGAGTTCCCCGCCATCGCCGTCTGTGACGGCATCGCCATGGGCCATGTGGGTATGAAGTACTCCCTGGTCACCCGGGACCTCATCGCCGACTCCACCGAAGCCATGGCCATGGCCCACCAGTTCGACGGCCTGGTCATGATCCCCAACTGCGACAAGAACGTGCCCGGCCTGCTGATGGCCGCCGCCCGGGTCAACATCCCCACCATCTTCTGCTCCGGCGGTCCCATGCTGGCCGGTACCCTGAACGACGGCCGCCGCACCTGCCTCAGCCACATGTTCGAGGCCGTGGGCGCCTACTACGCCGGCAAGCTGGACGAGGAGGGCGTGGAGGAGTACGAGAACAGCGCCTGCCCCACCTGCGGCTCCTGCTCCGGCATGTATACCGCCAACTCCATGAACTGCCTCACCGAGGCCATCGGCATGGCCCTCCGTGGCAACGGCACCATCCCCGCCGTCCACTCCGCCCGTCTGCGTCTGGCCAAGCACGCCGGCATGAAGATCATGGAGCTGGTGGAGAAGAACATCCGGCCCCGGGACATCCTCACCGAGGCCGCCTTCCACAACGCCGAGACCATCGACATGGCTCTGGGCTGCTCCACCAATACCATGCTCCACCTGCCCGCCATCGCCCACGAGTGCGGCATTGAGCTCAGCTTCGACATGGCCAACGAGATCAGCGACCGTACCCCCAACCTGTGCCACCTGGCCCCCGCCGGCAACACCTACATGGAGGACCTGGAGCGGGCCGGTGGCGTCTACGCCGTCATGGCCGAGCTCAGCAAGAAGGGCCTCATCGACACAAGCCTGCTCACCTGCACCGGCAAGACGGTGGCTGAGAACCTGGAGGGCGTGGTCAACCGGGACCCCGAGCTCATCCGGCCCATCGACAACCCCTACACCCAGACCGGCGGTATCGCCGTGCTGAAGGGCAACCTGGCCCCCGACGGCTGCGTGGTCAAGCAGTCCGCCGTGGCCCCCGAGATGATGGTCCACGAGGGCCCCGCCCGGGTCTTCAACAGCGAGGAGGAGGCCATCGAGGCCATCTATGCCGGTAAGATCGTGGCCGGCGACGTGGTGGTCATCCGCTACGAGGGCCCCAAGGGCGGCCCCGGCATGCGGGAGATGCTGAATCCCACCTCCGCCATCGCGGGCATGGGCCTGGACAAGGAGGTGGCCCTCATCACTGACGGCCGATTCTCCGGCGCCACCCGGGGGGCGTCTATCGGCCACGTGTCCCCCGAGGCCGCCAGCGGCGGCCCCATCGGCCTAGTGGAGGAGGGCGACCGCATCGCCATCGACATCCCTGCCCACACCATCAGCCTAAAAGTGGATGACGCGACTCTGGCCGCCCGAAAGGCCGCCTGGGTCTGCCCCGAGCCCAAGATCAAGACCGGCTACCTGGCCCGCTACGCCAAGCTGGTTTCCTCTGCCGACCGAGGCGCCATCCTGGAGTAAGTTACTTTCTTGAAAGAAAGTAACCAAAGAGCCTTACGCGAAACTGCGTTTCGCTTCAGCTCAGACAAGACCGTGCCACCGCAGGGCCCCGCCAAATGGCGGGGCCCTGTTTTGTCCCGTGGGGCGGGTTCCATCCGCAGGCGGCCTCATCGTGACAGGTCCCGACACAAGGCAGGGGAGGGGACAGGCCAAGCGGCAAAAAAAGTCCCTCAGCCGAAGCTGAGGGACTGGAACAAGAGGCGAAATTAGGCCAGGTTCAGAGCTTCCTTGACCTTAGCGATGATGTGCAGGCCAATGTCGTGGGAAGCGTCCACGGACTGAGCGCCCAGGTGGGGAGTGATGATGAAGTTGTCGCACTCGAACAGGGGGGAGTCGAAGCCAGCGCCCTCGGTCAGGCCGCCCAGCTCGTTCTCCATGACGTCAGCGGCATAGCCGCCGATCTTGCCGGCCTTCAGAGCCTCGTACATATCCTGCTCGTTGACGATGCCGCCGCGGGCCATGTTCAGAACAACGGCGTCGTCCTTCATCTCAGCGATGGACTCGGCGTTGAACAGGTTGCGGGTCTCGTCGTTCAGAGGCATGTGGATGGTGACGAAGTCGGCGACCTTCAGCACTTCCTTGATGGACATGCTGGTGGCCTGCTGCTCCTCGAAGACGTGAGCGGGCAGATAGGGGTCGTAAGCGACGACGGTCATCTTGAAGGCACGAGCCAGCTCGCCCACGCGCTGGCCGATGCGGCCGAAGCCCAGAACGCCCAGGGTCTTGCCGCGCAGCTCACGGCCGACGAACTTATACTTGTCCCAGGTCTTGTTGACCTTGACGTCGTAGTTGGCGGGGATGGTGTTGCGTGAGATGTCCAGCATCTTGGAGATGGTCAGCTCAGCCACAGCGTTGCCGTTCAGGCCGGGGGCATTGAAGACCTGGATGCCCTTTTCCTTGGCGTAATCCATGGCGATGTGGTTCAGGCCCACGGAGCACACGCCGATAACCTTCAGGTTCTTGGCGGCGTCGATGACTTTCTCGGTGATCTTGGGGTCAACGCGCATGATCAGCACGTCGTAATCGCCGATGATACCAGTCAGCTCGTCCTCGGTGGGGAGCATCTTGGTGTCGACCTGCATGTACTTGCCCAGCTCTTCGGCAATGCCGCTGTAAACGGCGTCAATAATGAGGCACTTCATAAGAATTACTTCCTTCCTTTTCGTTGGTTTTTGTGTTTTTTGCGCTCCCGCAAGCACAGGGCCTCCGGGAGACGCTTTTTGATATTTATATTATGACATAGAATCCCGGTTCCGAACATCACATTTTTTGTGAGGGTTGCCACAATCGTTTAGCTGTGGTACAATAATAATATCGACCAAAAATACAAAAATTCCCATTTTCTCAGGGGGCAGGCCTATGAATTTTTTGCATCTGAAATATTTTTTAATGGTGGCCGAGGAATTGAACATCACCCGCGCGGCGGAGCGGCTCTATATCTCCCAGCAGTCCCTGTCCAACCACATCAGCAACATGGAGCGGGAGCTGAATGTCAAGCTGTTCACCCGGTCCCCCAAGCTGTCGCTGACCTACGCCGGCGACCAGCTGGTCCAGACCGCCACCCAGATTTTAGACCAGTACAGCCAGTTTCTGACCAAGGTTGGCGACATCAACCGCCACTACCTGGGGGTGCTGCGGGTGGGGATCTCCCACACCTGCGGTCTGGCCCTGCTGCCCGAGGTGCTGCCCAGATTCCGGGAGGAGTTCCCCATGGTAGAGTTTTCTCTCTTCGAGGGCAACTCCAACCAGCTGGAGGACGAGCTTTCCCACGGCCGGGTGGACCTGATCATCTGCTTCCAGCCTATCATTATGGAGGGCGTTAAGGCCATCCCGCTCACGGAGGAGCGGCTGATGATGGTAGTGCCCAAAACCTTCACCGACGAGCTTTTTGGCGACCGGGCCGAGGAGGTGCGGGAGGCGTATGCCCAGGGGGCGGATATCGACGCATTTCAGCAGATGCCTTTTATTCTAATCAAAAAGGGCAACCGGACCCGAAACATTGTGGATCAGTATTTCAGCCGCTATTACTTTAAGCCAAAGCTGATCCTGGAGACGGAGAACACCGTCACCACCCTGGCTATGGCCCAGGCGGGTATCGGCATTACCATCTGCCCGGAGCTCTTCCTGCGCGCCATCCCCTCCGCGCCGTCGGGGACAAAGGGCGTGGATCTGTTCCCCCTCACCGATCCCTCCACGTTCAGCAAGCTGGTGGCCGGATACCGCGGGGACCGCTATCTGTCCCATTTTGGCGAACGTTTCATTGATATGTCCAAGGATGCTTTAGCCGCAAAATAACCCGGCCGGAAGCCGCTGGCCGCGTACGGTCAAAAAGGCCGCCCATACTGACGTATGGGCGGCCTTTTCTGCGCGAAATTTTTTCCAATCGGTCTCAGCAGGTGCCCTCCGACCGGGGGAGATCCAGGTCCTCCTCGGTCAGCGGCAGGTTGTAGGGGTTTACCTGTTCATTGAGTACCGGCAGAATGTCCTCCGCCTGGAACACAAAGCAGTATTTGAAGCCCTTGTAGATGGCGTTTCCGTCCCCCTCCAGGTTGCCCTGGGTCAGGCCGTTGTCCAGATCCATCTGGAGGGCCTGGGTGGCAAAGTAGAGCATATCTTTGGTGCTCAGGTCTGTCTTGACGTAGGTCTGGAAAAGATCCACAAACTCCTTCACCTTGGTCAGGGAGTTCCAGGAGATCACCTTTTTGGCCAGTGCGGTTAACACCTGCCGCTGCATGGCCGCCCGGCCCACGTCGGTATAGGTAGTATTCACGCTGATATCATTGTCATGGCGGTAGCGCACCGCCTCCATGGCCGCCTGCCCGTCCAGGTGCTGGACGCCCTTTTTCAAGTGGATATGGAGGTTCTGGTAGGGATCGTCGTAGTTCATATTCACCGGAATGTCTACATCCACGCCCTTCAGCTCGTCCACCAGAGCAATGAACCCCTTCAGATCCACATGGATGTAGTAGTCAATGGGGATGCCGAAGGTCTGCTGGATCTCCTCCTTCAGCACCTCTGGCCCCGCGCCGTTGAACGCGCCGTTGATCTTTGGATTCTTGCGCCAGGTCCGTTTTACCGCCGTATCCCGGGGAATGGAGATCATACCCACCTTCTGGTTGGTGACGTCGTAACTGACCACAATGATGGCGTCGGTGTTGCCGCTGTCCACATCCTTGCCCAGAAGGACGAAGTTATAGACGCCGTCCCGCCTGGCGCGGACATTGCCCTCCTCTCCGGTCTGGCTGCTGTCCGCAATGGGAACCATAGGACTCTCCTGGCCGGCCTCTCCCCCGGTGGGAGGCGCTGGAATGGCCGGCGGCTTGACAAAGAAGTTCCAGCCAAAATAAAACGCTACGATCAGGCTCGAGATAACCGCTAAAAATTTATAGCAGCCCCAAAATACCGATGACACCGGAGAGCGGCGGGTTTTCACATGCTTCTTCCGCCGGGAAGGGCCACGCCTAGACTCCGGCGGAGCCTGCCGGCTCCCGCTCCGGGCTACGCTGATATATTTCTGTTCCAGGGTGATTTCCCTCCCAATGCGTATTTCTTATCTAGTATACCGGGTTCGCTCCAGTTCGGCAAGGGGATGGGGGGATATTCATGAAAATTTAAAATTTACCAATTTTATTCCAGGGTACGTTCCACCATAGCCCACACCTGCTCGGCGGACAGGCCCTTGCAGCGGTAACTCACCAGGGTCCCGTCCGGATGGAGAACGTCAAACTGGATACGGGGACCGTCGCTGTCCCCGGCGTCCCGGTAAGAGAGAACCCGGGCCTCTACGATCTCCCGGCTCATGTCCTCTGCCCGGAAGGCGGGAGAGGACACCGTCTCCCGGTACTTCTCAGGCACCGAGTCGCACCAGGGGATCTGGTACCGCCGCACGTCGTAGCTGGCGGGATTTTTTATGTCCGCCAAGTGGTATGAAACGTTCCCGCCCCGGTAGACGCAGACCTCCACGTCGTCATAGCCCCGGCTCCACCGGACAAACAGCATATTCTCCTGCTCCTCCTGATAGCTCAGGCGGCCATAGAACTCCCCGTAGCCGGGGACATCTTCCGTGGGGAGATAGGGGGCGAATTCCGCCTCCTGCCGGGCCTGGGCCAGGGAGGAGAACTCCGCCACCCGCCAGTCGGGGATATCGTCGCAGGTCAGCAGGTGGTCCAGATGGAGCCCCTGGTCGGGGTAGGTGGCCCAGTTGACCAGGAGGGCGTTGAACTGCCGGGCGGCGGCCATTTCATCGGGACCGTCGCCGCTGTCCACGGTGAAGGGGCTGCCCACGTTCTCAAAGCGGACCCCCACGTCCCCGGCCACAAATTCGCTGCCGCAGATGTAGTCGGTGACGTTGTCGCCGTTCCGGTCGTAGGACCGGCTCCAGCCGGTGACGGATACGCCCCGTACCTCGGTGACCTCCCGCCCAGGCTCCACCAGGTCGGAGAGGGGCAGGCGGTCGGGGGCCAGCTCCAGGGTGAATTCCCCACCGTCAGGGTGCTCCCCCCAGATGTGGAGCCAGAAGAGCTTTCCCTCTCCGTCATAGGTGGCCCGGCCGGTTATGGTATATCCATCCCAGAACAGCATCCAAGGCAGATCCCCGGAGTTGTTCTTGGGGTTCTCCGTCTCGTGCCCACCCTCGGCGCCCCAGAAGATTTCCTGAATCTGCTCCTTGGTCAGGTCCTGATCGAAGGAACCGTCGGGAAAGGCGATGTCGGCCGCCGCGTCCAGGGAGGTGTCCCGCTCCGCGTAGTTGATGGCGGGGAGCATCGGAAACATCAGCTTGCCGTCATCTCCCTCCACCACAAAGCCGCTCTGGTCGGGGGACGTCTCCCCGGGGCCATAGGTGTCCTTGGTACCGACCACCGCGCCCTCGGCGGTCTGAGGCTGGTGGGCCAGCCTCCACTGGCCCACCCCCAGTATCAGAACGCAGCAGGCGGCCAGAGCCCCCCACCGCCGCCAGCGGTTTTTCGTACTTCTCCCGACCGGGACCCCGGGGGATAAACGCAGCAGTTTTGCGTGCCGATCCGGGGAAAGCTCCTGCTTGTCCATATACGATTTGTAATATTTCATTCAAATTCTCCTTTTCGCAGTCAAAGAGGCGGATCTTTTCCACAGGGCGGCCAAAGTCCGCCCGCAGGCCCGTTTGATACGCCTCTACGCCTCCAGCAGCTTTTTCAGCTTCTGACGGGCCCGGGACAGCCGGGAACGCACCGTTCCAGGCCGCTGGCCGGTCAGACCGGCGATCTCCTCGGTGGAGTACCCCTCGTAGTAGAAGAGGTGGATGACCGCCCGGTCCTCGGGAGGCAGGGCGAACAGCTCCTCCAGTTCCTCCCGCTCCTCGGGGCCGGGGGCGGGCAGGGTGTCGGGCAGAGGGGCCGTCTGTTTCCAGCGCAGGCGGAGCCGGCTCTTGCACCCGTTGACCAGTACCCGCATGAGCCAAGCTCCCGGGTTCTCCAGGTTCGTCGGGGCCTTCTCCATGTATTTGACAAAGGCGTCCTGGACCGCGTCCTCCGCCTCCTGGGTGTCTCCCAGAATAGCCAGCGCCGCCCGGTACAGGCGGTTTTCATTGTTTGTGATCAGGGCCTCCCAATCCACCGGCCGGTTGGATGTTTGGGACATGGAGCCACCTCCTTTCAATGATATAGACGTTTTCGGGGCATGTTTTGCTGCGGAAAAGGAAATAAATTTTCGTTTGTCTCTAAGGACCGATACACGAAAAAAGCGGCCGCCTGTTCAGGCAGCCGCTCTGCATTGGAAATTAGAAGATCAGATCCGGGCCGATCTCCGCCAGGGAGTGGACCCCGCACATGGCCATGGTGTCGGCCAGTTCGCCCTTGATCTTGTCCGCCAGCACCTTGACGCCCTCGGCTCCGCCGCCGTAGACGGCGGTGACAAAGGGACGGGCCATGATAGCGGCGTCGGCGCCCAGCGCCAGGGCCTTGCACACGTCCACGCCGGTGCGGATGCCGCCGTCCACGAAAATGGTCATCTTTCCCTTGACGGCCTGGGCGATCTCGGGCAGGACCTCGGCGGTGGCGGGGACGCCGTCCTGGACGCGGCCGCCGTGATTGGACACCACGATGCCGGCGGCTCCGGCCTCCAGGGCCTTTTCCGCCCCCTTGACGGTCATAATGCCCTTGATGATAAAGGGCACTCCGGCGTATTGAATGATCTCCTTCAGTTCAGCCACGGTCTTGGAGCCGGCGGGAGGGGTCAGGCCCTTCAGGAAGGGCAGGCCCGCCGCGTCGATGTCCATGGCGAACATCTTAGCGCCGGAGGCCTTGGCGGCGTCCAGCTTGGCGAACAGGGTGTCCCGGTCCCAGGGCTTGACGGTGGGAATACCGGTGCCCCCGTGGGCGCCGATGGCCTTGGCGGCGCTGGCAAAGACGGTGGGATCGGTGCCGTCGCCGGTGAAGGCGGCGATACCCGCCTTGGCGCAGGCATCCACCAGGATGTCGTTGTACTCCAGGTCGTTGAACTTGTCCCCGTAATGCAGCTTCACCGCACCCACCGGGCCGGCAAAGACAGGCAGCTCATAGGTCTGGCCGAACAGGGTATAGCGGGTGTCAGCGGGGCCGTTCTCACAGATGGTATCCATGTTCAGGCAGTACTCCTGCCAGGCCTCGTAGTTGCGGATGGCAACCGTGCCGGTGCCCTTGGCTCCGGGACCGGGCATGGTGTTCTTGCAGGCCCGGCCGTTGCACACAGGGCAGGCCTTGCAGTAGGGTCCGCTGCAGCTGCGGGCCGCTTCCAGAATCTCTTGATATGTCATGGAAAATCCCTCCTTATATTTCTGTTCAAATCATAGTCCCCCTGGGACGGTTCGTCAAGGGGCACGACGCAAAACGCCGCCGGACGAGTCTCGTCCGGCGGCGTTTCTTTCTGCCGTGGTGATACGATCCTTTTTTACAGCGCGGTATGTGCCTTGGTCAGCTCCTGGGCGATATTCAGCACATGGTCGCCGATACGCTCGAAGTCGGTGAGCAGCTCGGAATACAGGATGCAGGACTCCTCGTCGCAGGTACCGGTCCGCATCCGCTCCAGCTGGCTGCGCCGGAACTGGTTGGTCATATCGTCGATACGCTGCTCCAGCTGGGCCACGTCGGCCAGCCACTCAGGCCCGCCCGCCTCGCTGTGGAGCAGGGCGGCGATGGCCTCCAGGGACACGTCCCGCATCTGGGCGATCTCGCCCTGGGCGGTCTCGGAGAAGGAGATGTTCTTGGACGCCAGCATACGCGTATAGCCGGCCAGGTTGTCGGCGTGGTCGCCGATCCGTTCCACATTGCCGGAGATGGTGAAAAAGCTGCTGACCATGGCGGAACCCTGCTCGTTGGTCTCGATGGAGATGAGCTGAGACACGTAGCGGGAGATCTCCCGGTTCAGGAAGTCGATATACTCTTCCCGCTCCTCCACCTGGGGCAGCTGATCCACGTCCCGGGACAGCACGGCCCGGAAGCTGTCGGCCACATTGTCCCGGGCCATGGACAGCATCCGGTTCAGCTCGTGCCGCAGCTGGTCGATGACAATGGCGGACACGCCCAGGCCGCCCTCCTTGCCGCTGGACTGAATGGGGGTTAGGTAGGCCAGGGTCATGCCGGCCTCGCCCTCGGCCTCGTGAGCCTCCTCGGGCAGGATACGCACGGCCAGCTTGGCCAGGTAATTGCCCAGGGGCAGCAGCAGCAGGGTAGTGGTGATGTTGAAGCAGGTATGGGTCAGGGCGATCTGAGCGGCCGGCGTGACGGGCAGCATCCCGTGGAGGGTCTGTCCCATAGCGCCCGGCAGAATCAGAGAGCCGTCAATCACATGGGCGATGGGGAAGAGGACGAACAGGACGGTAAAGATAGCCGTACCGATGATATTGAACATCAGGTGGATGACTGTGGCCCGCTTTGCATTGCGGGTGGTGCCGATGGCAGCCAGGACGGCGGTGATACAGGTGCCGATGTTCTGGCCGAAGAGAACGAAAACAGAGCTGGAGTAGGCGATGACCCCGCTGTTGGCCAGGGCCTGCAAAATACCCACCGAAGCGGAGGAGGACTGGATGACGGCGGTGAACAGAGTACCGGCCAGAATGCCCAGGATGGGGTTGGAGAAGGTGGACATAATACGGATAAAGCCTTCGGACTCACGCAGGGGGGACATGGCGCTGCTCATCATGCCCATGCCCAGGAAAAGCACGCCCAGACCGGCCAGGATCTGGCCGATGTGCTGGAGCTTGGGGTCCTTGACAAAGACCATAAGGACCACGCCGATAAACGCGAACATGGGGGCCAGCTCGCCCACATCCAGAGCGATGAGCAGGCCGGTGACGGTGGTGCCGATGTTGGCGCCCATGATGATCCAGACGGCCTGGTTCAGCGTCATCATACCGGCGTTGACGAAGCCAACCACCATGACGGTGGTTGCGGAGGAGGATTGGATCACCGCAGTGATCAGCGCGCCCACCAGAACGCCCAAAAACCGGTTGGCGGTCAGCCGCTCCAGGATCTGTTTCATCCGGTTGCCGGCCGCCGCTTCCAGGCCGGAGCTCATCATCTGCATACCATGGAGGAACAGCGCGAGGCCGCCCAACAGGGCCAGAATGTCAGCAAGTCCCATAATTTTCAATTTCCTTCCTTTTGCGGCCCCTTACACGAAAAAAGACACAGCCGACGCCCTTATGCAAAGCGCAGGTCATGCCCGCCTCCCGCTCGCCTGTCATCTCAATCCCAGACGGCTGGCCGCATTTCTTTTTTATTCTTCTCAAATGGTTCCAGGGTTATTATAGGGAACGGTCGGTTTTTCGTCAACAGATTTAACTTAAGTTTAACATTTCTTTGACATTTCTGACTGCCGTTCAAAAAAAGGGCGGGAAGATAACCTTCCCGCCCTTTTGGGATTGTATCAGCCCTGTTCCTTCTGGCTGTTCAGGTAGTCGTCATAGCTGGTCTTGCGGTCGACGAGCTTACCGTCGGAGGTGAAGTCAAAGACCCGGTTACAGACGGTCTGGATCAGCTGATGGTCGTGGGAGGCCACCAGCACGTTGCACTTCACGGCCTCCAGGCCCTTGTTCAGGGCGGCGATGGACTCCAGGTCCAGGTGGTTGGTGGGCTGGTCCAGCATGAGCACGTTGGCGCCGGACAGCATCATCCGGGACAGCATGCAGCGGACCTTCTCGCCGCCGGACAGGACCTTCACGGCCTTGTACACCTCGTCGCCGGAGAAGAGCATCCGGCCCAGGAAGCCCCGGAGGTACTGCTCCTGGGGATCGGGGGAGAACTGGCGCAGCCACTGGACCAGGTTGTCGTCACAGTCCTCAAAGTAGGGGGTGTTGTCCTTGGGGAAATAGGAGAAGGTGGCGGTCTGGCCCCACTTCACGCTGCCCTCGTCGGGCTCCATCTCGCCGGCCAGGATCTTGAACAGGGCGGTATGGGCGTTTTCGTTGTCGCCCACAAAGGCGATCTTGTCCCCGTGGTTGACGATGAAGGACACCTTGTCCAGCACCTTGACCCCGTCGATGGTCTTGCTGACGTCGGTGACAAAGAGGATGTCCTTGCCCACCTCGCGGTCGGGGGTGAAGCCCACCCAGGGGTAGCGGCGAGAGGAGGCGGGCATCTCCTCCACGGTCAGCTTGTCCAGCAGCTTCCGGCGGGCGGTGGCCTGCTTGGACTTGGACTTGTTGGCGGAGAACCGGGAGATGAAGTCCTGGAGCTCCTTGATCTTGTCCTCGTTGCGCTTGTTCTGGCTCTTGATGAGCTGCTGGACCAGCTGGGAGGACTCGTACCAGAAGTCGTAGTTGCCCACGTACATCTTGATCTTGCCGTAGTCGATGTCCACGATGTGGGTGCAGACGGTGTTCAGGAAATGGCGGTCATGGGAAACCACGATGACGGTGCCCTCAAAGTCCAGCAGGAAGTCCTCCAGCCAGTTGACGGCGTCGATGTCCAGGTTGTTGGTGGGCTCGTCCATCATCAGCAGGTCGGGATTGCCGAACAGCGCCTGGGCCAGCAGGACCTTCACCTTTAAACGGGCGTCCAGGGTGGCCATGTCGTTGTAGTGCAGCTCGGTGCCGATGCCCAGGCCCTGGAGAATGCGGCTGGCGTCGGACTCGGCCTCCCAGCCCCCCAGTTCGGCGTACTCCTCCTCCAGATGGCAGGCCAGCATGCCGTCCTCGTCGGTCATCTCCTCCTTGGCGTACAGTTCCTCCTTCTGCTTGCCAATGTCGTAGAGGCGCTGGTTGCCCATGATGACGGTGTCCATGACGTTGTAAGCGTCGTAGGCGTTCTGGTTCTGCTTCAGAACGGACATGCGGACGTTGGGCAGGATGTTGACCTCACCAGAGGTGGACTCCAGCTCGCCGGACAAAATTTTCAAAAAGGTGGACTTGCCGGCGCCGTTGGCGCCGATGATGCCGTAGCAGTTGCCCCGCAGGAATTGCAGGTCCACGTGAGAGAACAGCGGAGTGCCGCTGTAATTCAGGCTCAGGTCGGTGACAGTGATCATAGCTCGCTTTCTCGCTCCTTAATTTCAAAATAGTCAAATTCGTTCGTATAGCATGATAACATAGGTCCGATAAAAAAGATAGGGACTTTTTCGGGAAAAATGTTGCGGTTTTGTGACAAAAAACTGATAGTTCCGCCAGTAGGGGACCCACAGTGCACACCCACTTCGATCCTGTGATCCGCTGCTCACGGCCTTGGGCGCACTTTCTTTTTCCCGGGAAAACGGGTATACTGGAGAAAACGAACCACAGGGGGAATTTTATGGACATTCAAGCGCTCGTTGCCGCCCAGCGGACCTATTTCCGCACCGGGGCCACCCTGGACATCACCTTCCGCAAAAAGGCTCTGGATAAGCTGGAACAGGCCATCAAGGCCCGGGAGGGGGAGCTGCTGGCCGCTTTAAAATCCGACCTGAACAAGTCGGCCACTGAGAGCTATCTGTGCGAGGTGGGCCTTACCCTGTCCGAGCTTTCCTTTGTAAAAAAGCGGTTCGCTCACTGGGCGGGAGAGAAGCGGGTGCCCACGCCTCTGTCCCACTTCCCGGCCAGGAGTTTCCTGGTCCAGGAGCCCTACGGCGCAGCCCTGGTCATGTCCCCCTGGAACTACCCCTTATTGCTGACCCTGGACCCCCTCATCGGGGCCATCGCCGCCGGCAACTGCTGTGTGGTAAAGCCGTCGGCCTACTCACCTGCCGCCTCGGCGGCGATCCGGGACCTCATTGCCGACTGTTTCCCTCGGGAGTATGTGGCGGTGGTAGAGGGCGGCCGGGCGGAAAACCAGGCTCTGCTGGACCAGAAATTCGACTACATCTTCTTCACCGGGGGCGTGGAGGTAGGCCGCCAGGTCATGGAGAAGGCGGCCAAGCATCTGACCCCCGTGACGCTGGAACTGGGCGGCAAGAGCCCCTGTGTGGTGGACGCCACCGCCAACCTGAAGCTGGCCGCCAAGCGCCTGGCCTTCGGCAAGCTGCTCAACTGCGGCCAGACCTGCGTGGCCCCCGACTATCTGCTCATCGACAAGAAGGTAAAAGGCCCGTTTCTGGCCTGGGTCAAGTATTGGATGGAAAAGATGTACGGCCAGGACCCTCTGGACAACGAGGGCTACGTCCGCATGGTCAATCGGAAGCACTTCGACCGGGTGTCCGGCCTCATCGACCGGAAAAAGGTGATCTTCGGCGGCAAAGCGGACCCGGCGACCCTAAAGATCCAGCCCACCATCCTGGACGGAGCGGCCCCGGAGGACCCGGTGATGCAGGAGGAGATCTTCGGGCCGGTGCTCCCCGTGCTGGAGTTCGACGACATTCGACAGGCGGAGGATTTTATTCTGGACCGCCCCAAGCCCCTGGCTCTCTACCTGTTCTCTGAGGACAAGGCGGTCCAGAATCGGTTTTTAAAAGCGGTCCCCTTCGGCGGCGGCTGCCTCAACGACACCATTATGCACCTGGCCAGCCCCAACCTGCCCTTCGGCGGGGTGGGGAACAGCGGCATGGGCAGCTACCATGGAAAAAAGAGTTTCGAGACCTTTTCCCACCAAAAGAGCGTCCTGAAAACCTCCACCCGCCTGGACCTGCCCATCCGGTACGCCCCGTACACCAGGGGACAGGAGCGGCTGATCCGCTGGTTTCTAAAGTAAAAGTTTCAACAAAACAGGTCCGCAATGTGGAAAAACGGCGCGCCGCAGAAGAAAACTCCCGCGGTGCGCCTTGTTTTACAATCCCAGACCGTAGATGCGGTTGGCGTTGCCAAAAAAGACCTTCTCCCAGTGTTCCTCGGGGACCAGGCGCTTGATAAACGCAATATACTCCCCCAGATTGACGATGGGCCAATCAGTGCCGTACATCACTTTGTCCCACTGGCCGATGGCGGTGAGCCAGGTTTTCAGCAGGGAGACGTACCCCGCCTGCTTCTGGAAGTAGCGGTCCAGGTCCACCCGGCCCTCCAGCAGACCGGACAGGTCGGTGGACACGTTGCGGTTTTTCTCCACCACGGCGGCGGCACACTCCAGGAAAGGGTTGCCGAAGTGACACATCACAAAGCGGGTCTTCCGATGGTCCGCCGCTGTCTCGTCCAGCACCAGGGGGTGGCAGTACTTCAAATGGGCCCGAGGGTAGGCGGTGAGACCCATGTGGACGGCCACCGGCTTATCGTACCGGGCCGCCAGATCGTAGATCGGCTCATACATGGGGTCGGACAGCCAGACGTGGTTATAACCGGGGTACAGCTTCACGCCGCAGCAGCTCTCCCGCTTCAAATGCTCCTCCACCCGGTCGGGCAGATTGGGGATGAGCCGCTTTCCACCCTCCATCAGGGTGCTGTCCAGGCCGATGCAGTAGTGAAAGAGGTCCGGGTAGTCGTGGTAGGACACCTCCAGGCTGCGGTTGCCCATGACCACCCCGTGGACGATACCCAACTCCTTGTACACATTGGCCAGGTGTTCTGTGGAATTTTTGTGGCCCACCCCCTCGGCCAAAGCGTCGGTCCGGGGCTCCGAGGGAAACAGGTGCAGGTGGGCGTCGATGATCTTCATGGTCAGGTTCCTTTCTTTGGGACAAATGGACAATTGATAACTGACAATTTCAGCGGAAAACAGCAGCTTAGGCCGACGGTTCCCCCCTGATTATACCAGCCTCTGAAACGCAAAAAAAGTCCCGTTCCGGATGGAACGGGACTTTTTTATGTGATTTCGATTACACCAGCTGGACAATGGCCATCTCGGCAGCGTCGCCGCGGCGGACGCCGATGCGGACGATGCGGGTGTAGCCGCCGTTGCGGTCGGCGTACTTGGGGCCGATCTCCTTGAACAGCTTGTTGGCCACATCCTCCTTGGTGATGAAGGCCAGAGCCTGACGGTAGGAAACCAGAGTGTTGTCCTTCGCCAGGGTGATCATCTTCTCAGCCACGGGAGCGACTTCCTTGGCACGGGTGACGGTGGTCTTGATCTGGCCGTTCTCCAGCAGGTAGGTGACCATGGCGCGGAGCATAGCCTTGCGCTGATCGCTGGTACGACCCAGCTTACGATTCTTCTGAGACATGATAAGCACTCCTTCGACCTCGCGTGGCGAGATCCGATAAATTCGTTCCGATGGGGCGATGCCCCGGGACTCTTTGCAGACAGGCCCAAGGGACCTGAGCCGGGCGAGGAACGTTACATACAGCCTCGGCTGTCCCTGAAGTGCCGCCGCTAGGCGGCCCCCAAAACAAAGCCCAGCGAAGCTGGTTTGTTTTGGAGAGGAGGAGCAAGGGAGCGCAACAAGGAATCCCCGCAGGGGGTTCCTTGTGGATGCGGACTTTGCTCCGACGTTGTCACGCCTCGGTTCCCTCGCGGCCGGGATAATAGCTTCTCCGACTCCGGACAGACCCGGTCCCGCCTTACGGCGGCCCCTGGGCTCTGTCCTGCGCTTCGGCGCTATTCTCCCTGCTCGGGAATTCGGCGCTTGTTAGTTGTTCTCGTCGCTGGCCAGGGACAGGCCCATCATAGCCAGCTTGTTGATGACCTCTTCCAGGGACTTACGGCCCAGGTTGCGCACCTTCATCATCTCTTCCTCGGTCTTGGAGATCAGGTCCTCCACCGTGTTGATGTTGGCGCGCTTCAGGCAGTTGTAAGACCGGACGGACAGGTCCATGTCGTCAATGGTCATCTCCATCACCTTGTCGCGCTGAGCCTCAGGCTTCTCCACCACGGTGGACTTGTTGCCCATGGTCTCGGACAGGTCGGTGAACAGGGTGAAGTGGTCGCACAGGATCCGGGCTCCCAGGGAGACGGCATCCCGAGCGTCGATGGTGCCATTGGTCCACACCTCGAGGGTCAGCTTGTCATAATCCGTGGCGTCGCCCACGCGGGTGTTCTCCACGGTGTAATTGACCTTGCGGACGGGGGTGTAGATGGAGTCAACGGGGATAACCCCGATGACGGTCTGAGCCGTCTTGTTCTTGTCGGCGGGGACATAGCCGCGGCCGTGGGACAGAGTCAGCTCCATGGACAGGGTCGCGTCGGGACCCAGGGTGGCGATGTGCAGGTCGGGATTCAGGACCTCCACGTCGGCGTCCGCCTTGATGTCGCCGGCAGTCACCTTGCAGGGGCCGGCAGCCTCGATGTGGACGGTCTTCACGCCTTCGCAATACAGCTTGGCGATGATTCCCTTGACGTTCAGGACGATCTCCGTGACGTCCTCCTTCACGCCGGGGATGGTGGTAAACTCATGCTGGACACCGGCGATCTTGATGGAGGTCACCGCGGTACCAGGCAGAGAGGACAACAGGATCCGGCGCAGGGAGTTGCCCAGAGTGGTGCCGTAACCCCGCTCCAGGGGCTCAACCACGTACTTGCCATAAGAGGCGTCGCCGGGATTTTCCACGCATTCGATGCGGGGCTTTTCGATTTCTACCATATGCTAGGATACCCTCCTTTTCTCGACGGCAATTTGTCACGCCGTCTCATTCAGCTCACCAATATCTGAGGGTTGTCTAAGTCTATTTCGCCGTGCCCCTTCGACCAGGCGAAGGGGCGCGGCGGATAGGGATTACTTAGAATACAGCTCGACGATGAGGTGCTCTTCCACGGGGAAGTCGATGTCGTCCCGGGCGGGCATGGCAACGACGGTACCCTGGAGGGTGTTCTTGGCGTGATCCAGCCACTTGGGCACGTTGACCACAGGGGCGTCCTCGCCCAGCAGGCCCTTGAACTTAACGGAAGCGCGGCTCTTCTCACGAACCTCGATCACGTCGCCTACCTTCACCAGGTAGGAGGGGATGTCCACGCGCTGGCCGTTCACGGTGAAGTGACCGTGGGTGGTCAGCTGACGGGCCTCGCGGCGGGTCTTGGCAAAGCCCAGACGATACACCACGTTGTCCAGACGGCGCTCGACGAGGGTCAGCAGGTTCTCGCCGGTCTTACCGGGCATGCGGGAAGCCTTCTCGTAGTACATACGGAACTGCTTCTCCATGACGCCGTAGACAAACTTGACCTTCTGCTTCTCGTTCAGCTGCAGGGCATACTCGGACTGCTTCTTCCGCATCTGACCCTTGGGGTTGCGGTTGGTGTCCTTCTTGGCATAGCCCATGGCAGCGGGGGACAGATTAAGAGCCTTGCACCGCTTGGCGATAGGCTGCATATTTCTAGCCATGTGTCAAAAACCTCCTTCTCTGATCAGACGCGGCGGCGCTTCGGGGGACGGCAGCCGTTGTGGGGGACAGGGGTCACGTCCTTGATCATGGTGACCTCCAGGCCCACAGCCTGCAGTGCCCGGATAGCAGCCTCACGGCCGGCGCCGGGGCCCTTCACGAAGACCTCGACGGTCTTCAGGCCATACTCCATCGCAGCCTTGGCAGCAGTCTCAGCAGCAGTCTGAGCGGCGAAGGGGGTGGACTTACGGGAGCCCCGGAAGCCCAGGCCGCCGGAAGAAGCCCAAGACAGAGCATTGCCCTGAGCGTCGGTCACGGTGACCATGGTGTTATTGAAGGAAGAGCGGATATGCACCTGGCCCTTCTCGACGTTCTTACGCTCGCGGCGCTTACGCACCACTTTCTTACCCTTGGTATTAGCAGCCATGTGTTATCCCTCCTTACTTCTTCTTGTTGGCGACGGTACGCTTGGGACCCTTGCGGGTACGGGCGTTGGTCTTGGAACGCTGACCGCGGACGGGCAGGCCCTTACGATGACGGATGCCGCGATAGCAGCCGATCTCGGTCAGGCGCTTGATGTCCATGGCGACGTTACGGCGCAGGTCGCCCTCGACGGTGTAGTTCTGAGCGATCACCTCGCGCAGCTTGGCCTCATCGTCCTCGGTGAGGTCCTTCACGCGGGTGTCGGGGTTGATCCCGGCCTCGGCCAGGATCTTGTTGGCGCTGGTGCGCCCAATGCCGTAGATATAAGTGAGGCCGATCTCAATTCTCTTTTCCTTCGGCAGGTCAATACCGGCAATACGAGCCATTTATTACAGCACCTCCAATTAACCTTGTCTCTGCTTATGCTTGGGGTTTTCGCAAATTACCATGACTTTACCCTTGCGCTTAATGACTTTGCACTTCTCGCACATGGGCTTCACGGACGGTCTGACTTTCATTGTTAAAAACCTCCTGAATGCCTTGATGGCCCCTCGTCGTCGCAAGCCGCTTCCCGCGGCTCCTCCTCTCCAACCCGGCTCAGTTTTTCTGGGTACCGTTTTGGGTGGCGGTCAATCTCCGTCCTCTGGTGGCAAGGCCCCAGAGGGAATATTTTTTCGACGACTCGGTCGTTTATAGTTACTTAGATCTCCAAGTGATACGGCCTCGGGTGAGGTCGTAGGGTGACATTTGAATGGTCACCTTATCGCCGGGCAGGATGCGGATGAAGTTCATGCGCAGCTTGCCGGAGATATGCGCCAGGATGATGTGGCCGTTTCCGATATCCACATGGAATGTGGTGTTGGGGAGAGACTCCGTAACGATTCCCTCCAGCTCGATCATATCGTCTTTAGCCAAGCGTGATTCCCTCCTTGAAGGCGGCCAGCGCCTGTCTCAGTTCCCGGTCCGATACCGGTTGTCCTTGTTTCAGCTTCCCGATGGCTGGATGGCCGTACTCAGCTCGATCCAGGGGCTCGACGTGGCCCGTTTTCTTGCGTTTTGGGTGAGCCGCCTTGCGGCGCTTCCCGTCGGCCAGCAGCAGACAATGCTGCTCCTGGTCCACGCCCACCACGCAGAACAGCCCGTTCTTGTCCCGTCCGGCGGTTGCCCGGACGATCCAGCCGGTATAGTCGTACATGGTTTACTCTCCGGTGACCGTGAGGATCTCAGGATCCCCGTCGGTGATCAGGATACTGTTTTCATAGTGGGCCGTCAGCGAGCCGTCCAGGGAAACCGTGGTCCACTTGTCGGCCAGCACTTTGACCTGCCAGCCGCCGGCGTTGACCATGGGCTCCACCGCAATGGTCATGCCCGGCAGCAGCCGGGGACCATGGCCCGCGGGGCCGTAGTTGCGCACCTCGGGGGCCTCGTGGAGCTTCGCGCCCACGCCGTGACCCACGAAATCCCGGACCACGGAGAAGCCATTGGCCTCCACATACTCCTGGACCGCATGGCCGATGTCGGAGACGCGGCAGCCCTGTCGGGCATACTTCATGCCCTCCCAGAAGCTCTGTTCGGTGACCCGAATCAGCTTCATGGCCTCCTCGCTCACCTTGCCGCAGGGGAAGGTGGCGGCGCAGTCGCCGTGGAAACCGCCCACATAGGCGCCCACGTCAATGCTGACGATGTCGCCTTCTTTCAGCTTCCGGGGACCGGGGATGCCATGGATGACCACATCATTGACGGAGATACAGGCGGAGGCGGGGAACCCGCCGTAGCCCAGAAAGGAAGGTTTTGCTCCGTGACTTTCGATAAAGCGGCGGACCGCCGTATCAATTTCATGGGTGGTGACTCCGGGAGCCACCATCGACCCGGCCAGAGCGCGGGCCTGGGCGGTAATCCGCCCGGCCTTGCGCATGGCCTCAATTTCTCGTTGGGATTTCAGCGAGATCATTTCAAGTCCCATCAGATTCCCAGGGCCTCCATGATAACTTTGGACATCCCTTCGATGGTAGGCTGATTGGCCGCCTCGAGCAGGATACCCTTATTTTCGTAATAGCCCTTGAGGGGCTCGGTTTCCGCGTGGAAGATCTCCAGCCGGTGCCGGACGGTCTCAGGCTTGTCATCCGCCCGCTGGACCAGAGGTCCGCCGCAGGCGTCGCACACGCCCTCCGTCTTGGGAGGCTTGGCTTTCACGTGGTAGGGCGCGCCGCAGCTTTGACAGACACGGCGGCCGCTCATCCGCTCCTCGATCTCCTCATCGGAGATCTCAATAGAGATTACATGGTCGAAGGTAATACCGGCCTCGTCCAGAGCCTCAGCCTGAGCGATGGTGCGGGGCATCCCGTCCAGGATAAAGCCGTTGGCGCAGTCGGACTGCTCCAGCCGCTCCGCCACAATACCGATGACCACCCGGTCGGGGACCAGCTTGCCGTGGTCCATATAGGACTTGGCTTCCAGGCCCACAGGGGTGCCCTCTTTAATGGCGGCACGGAGGATATTTCCGGTGGAGATGGTCGGGATTCCCAACTTGGCGCTGAGGATCTCAGCCTGAGTACCTTTGCCGGCGCCGGGGGCGCCCAGCAGGATCAGCTTCATTCCCATGTCTCCAGCTCCTTATTACTCCAGGAAGCCCTTGTAATGCCGCATGAGCATCTGAGCCTCCATCTGCTTGACCGTCTCCAGCGCAACACCCACCACGATGATAACGGAAGTACCACCGATGGCCAGGGAGCTATATCCAACGATATTGCCCGTGACAATGGGGGCGATGGCGATAACAGACAGGTACAGGGCGCCGAACATGGTGATCTTGTTGAGCACCTTGGTGATGAAGTCGGCGGTGGGCTTGCCCGGACGGAAGCCGGGGATAAAGCCGCCGTTCTTCTTCAGGTTGTTGGACACCTCGATGGGGTTGAAGGTCATCGTGGCATAGAAGTAGCTGAAGCCGATGATCAGGAAGAAGTACAGGATACTATAAAAGGGCTTGCTGGTGTCGAACAGCCGCATCAGGCCGCCGCCGAAGCCCTGGCTCTTTGTCGTCCAGCCGGCAAAAGCGCCGATGGTGGCGGGCAGAGAGGCGATGGACTGGGCGAAGATGATGGGCATAACACCGGACATGTTCACCTTCATGGGGATGTGAGTGGACTGGCCGCCGTACATCTTCCGGCCCACGACCCGCTTGGCGTACTGCACAGGCAGGCGGCGCTCGGCGTTGGAGATGTAGACGATGAAGACCACCAGAGCCAGCATACCGATGATGATCACAGGGATCATCCAGGGGGCCAGAGCCATCCGGTCGATATAGGCCTGAGCATCCTCAGCGGTCTTGTAGACGGTGGGATACTGAGTCATCAGGTTCTCCGCGGTAACGGTCCCGGCCTTGACCTGGTTCCACATGGACACGCCGTTCCAGCCATCCATGATCATCCGGGGGAAGCGGGAGACGATACCGGCGAACAGGATGATGGAGATGCCGTTGCCGACACCGAACTCCGTGATCTGCTCGCCCAGCCACATCAGGAAAGCGGAACCGGCAGTGAAGGACATCACAATGACGATGCCCACCCAGATGCCGTTGATGCTGCCGGCCTCGATGAGGCCGTAGCTCTTGATGAGGGAGTAGTAGCCGAAGCCCTGGAGCAGGGCGATGGCCACGGTGGCGTAACGGGTGATGGAAGCGATCTTCTTGCGGCCTTCCTCACCGCCCTCCTTGGCCAGCCGCTCCAGAGCGGGGATGGCCACGGTCAGCAGCTGGATGATGATGGAGCTGTTGATATAGGGCTGAATGGAAAGGGCGAAGATAGTAGCCATGGAGAAGGCGGAGCCGCTCATGGCGTTCATCAGTTCCAGAATGGTACCGCTCTGGCTCTGCAGCTGCATGGCCAGAAGCTCGGAATTGATATAGGGGACGGGGATCGCAGAACCCAGGCGGAAGATGAGCAGCGCGAAGATGGTAAACATAATCTTCTTGCGCAGCTCAGGCACCGCCCACGCGTTACGAATTGTCTGAATCATGGTCAGACCACCTCCGCCTTACCACCTGCAGCTTCGATCTTTTCTTTCGCAGAGGCAGAGAAGGCGGAAGCCTGGACGGTCAGCTTCTTGGAGATGCTGCCGTTGCCCAGGATCTTGACGCCGTACTCGCACTTGGAGAGGATACCCTTCTCCAGCAGAGCCTGCGCGTTGACCACAGCGCCATCCTCGAACTTCTCCAGAGCGGAGACGTTGATGGCTTCCAGGGGCTTGGCGAAGATGTTGTGGAAACCGCGCTTGGGCAGACGGCGGGCCAGAGGCATCTGGCCGCCCTCGAAGCCGACGCGGACGCCGCCGCCAGAACGGGCCCACTGGCCCTTCTGACCACGGCCGGCGGTCTTGCCGTTGCCGGAACCGGCGCCGCGGCCCTTACGGTAAGCCTTGGTGTTGGCGCCGGCGGCGGGGGAAAGTTCATGCAGATTCATTTCTCGCGCCTCCTCTTAGTTTTCCTCGGTCACCTGGAGCAGGTAGCCGATGCTGGCGATCTTGCCGCGGGTGGCCTGGTTGTCAGGCTGCACGGTGGTGTCGCCGATCTTATGGAGGCCCAGGGCCTCGGCGGTCGCCTTATGCTTGGCGATGCGGCCGTTCAGGCTCTTGACCAGCTTGATGTTCAAATTAGCCATTGTAAAAGCCCTCCTTAACCCACGATCTCTTCCACGCTCTTGCCGCGGATCTTGGCGACCTCCTCGGGGCTGCGCAGGGACTTCAGGCCCTCAAAGGCAGCGGAGACCACGTTCTGCGGATTGCGGGAGCGCAGGCACTTGGTACGGATGTCCTTGATGCCGGTGGCTTCCAGAACGGCACGGACAGGACCGCCGGCAATGACGCCGGTACCGGGCTTAGCGGGCTTCATCAGCACGCGGCCGGCGCCGAACTCGCCGATCACCTCGTGGGGGATGGTGGTGCCGGACAGGGTCACGGTGATCATGTTCTTCTTGGCGTCCTCGATGCCCTTGCGGATGGCCTCGGGCACCTCAGCGGCCTTGCCCAGGCCGAAGCCCACGCGGCCCTTCTCGTCGCCCACGACCATGAGGGCGGAGAACTTGTTCACACGGCCGCCCTTGACGGTCTTGGATACACGGTTCAGATAAACCAGCTTCTCAACGAACTCGCTGGGTTCTCTCTCAAATCTAGCCATTAGTCTGTTTCCTCCTCCCTTAGAACTGCAGGCCGCCCTCGCGGGCGCCCTCGGCCAGAGCCTTCACGCGGCCGTGATACACATAGCCGCCGCGGTCGAAGACCACGGTCTCAATGCCCTTGGCCTTGGCACGCTCGGCGACATTCATGCCCACCTGCTTGGCGGCGTCGCTCTTGGTGCCCTCGACGTTGAAGTCCTTCTCCAGGGAAGAAGCGGAAACCAGGGTCACGCCGTTGACATCGTCGATGATCTGGGCGTAGATGTTGGTCTCGCTGCGGAACACGTTCAGACGGGGACGCTCGGGCGTGCCGGCAATCTTAGCACGCACGCGCTTGTGGCGCTTGATGCGCTGAGAACGGGTATCGGGTCTGTTGATCATAGTGGCACACCTCCTTACTTCTTGGCGCCGGTCTTACCAGCCTTGCGGCGGATGACCTCGTCAATATACTTGATGCCCTTGCCCTTGTAAGGCTCGGGGGGACGCTTCTCGCGCACTTCGGCGGCAAACTGGCCGACCTGCTGCTTGTCGCAGCCGTGGATGATGATCTTGTTGGGGCCGGGGACCTCGATGGTGATGCCGTCGGTCTCCTCCATGATGACCTGGTGAGAATAGCCCAGGTTCATGACCAGCTTGTTGCCTTCCTTGGCCACACGGTAGCCGACGCCGTTGACGTCCAGCTCCTTCTTGTAGCCCTCGGTGACGCCCACCACCATGTTGTGGATCAGGGTGCGGGTCAGGCCGTGCAGGGCACGGTTCTCCTTGGCGTCGTTGGGACGGGTGACGTGCACTTCGTTGCCCTCAATGGCGATGGCCATGTTGGGGTTGAAGCTCTGGGTCAGGGTGCCCTTGGGGCCCTTGACGGTGACAACGTTGTTGTCCTCCACCTTGATCTCCACTCCGGCGGGGATGGCGATAGGTGCTCTACCAATTCTAGACATTCCTATTACCCTCCTTACCAGACAAATGCCAGGACTTCGCCGCCGACATGGGCCTCGCGGGCCTTCTTGTCGGTCATGACGCCCTTGGAAGTGGACACGATGGCGATGCCCAGACCACGCAGAACGCGGGGCAGCTCGTCGGCGCCGGCATAGACGCGCAGACCGGGCTTGGACACGCGGCGCAGGCCGGAGATGACCTTCTCCTTGCCGGCTCCATACTTCAGGGAGATGCGGATAACGCCCTGGGTGCCGTCGTCGATCAGCTGGAAGTTCTTGATGTAGCCTTCATCCAGCAGGATCTGAGCGATGGACTTCTTCATGTTGGACGCGGGGACGTCCACGGTGTCATGCTTGGCGTTGTTCGCGTTGCGGATACGAGTCAGCATATCCGCAATGGGATCGGTGATTTGCATGAGTTCTACCTCCTATTTAGATTACCGGGGGTTCCCGGTACAGACGGTAAGGTATCGGGGATTAGGTGCTTCCCCGACCTGTTGACCGTCTTCGCGCCTGGTTGGGGCAGGCGCTGTATATCAAAACCGCCGGAGCGGATTTGACCGAATGATTGTCCCAAACTTCGCGCCCGGACGGAGCGCTTTTGAAGCGCCGGTCTCCAGTGATCGCAGCGATGGGAGGGACCCCGCTCAGCGGACGTTTGTCCACTTTCCGCGGTCTGCGCACTCACGACTCCGTGGGGAGTTTTGTGGGATTTTACCCCCAGGCGCAAAATCGCTTTATTATACCCCAGACTCTCGCGTTTTGCAAGCCCTTTTCGGCCCCGCACACACGAGAGCGTGGAAAGATTATGCCAGGAAAGGGCTAAAAAGTCCTTTCCTGGCAGTTATCTCAGATAAAATTCCCAATATCCGACGGCCACGACTCACTTAAAAGCATAGACTCTTAAGCCACGCTGACGCGGATTGGTAAGGAAAATGTTCGCAGACGAAGTGCGGACCGCGACGGCGTACATGTGTGCGCCGAGCGGGCCTCACGAAGTATGCGGGCATTTAACTTACCAAGACGCCTTCTTGACGCCGGGGATCTGGCCCTTATAGGCCAGCTCACGGAAGCAGATACGGCAGATGCCGTAGTTGCGCAGGTAGGCGTGAGGACGACCGCAGATCTTGCAGCGGTTGTACTGACGGCTGGAGAACTTGGGCTCAGCCTGCTGCTTCAGGATCATAGATTTCTTAGCCATTACTCTTCTCCTCCTTAGCGACCGGCAAAGGGAGCGCCGATCTGCTTGAGCAGCTCACGGGCCTCTTCGTCGTTCTGGGCGGTGGTAACCATCACGATATCCATGCCGCGGATCTTGTCGATCTTGTCGTACTCGATCTCGGGGAAGATCAGCTGCTCCTTGATACCCAGAGCATAGTTGCCGCGGCCGTCGAAGCCGTCGGCGGAGATGCCACGGAAGTCACGGACACGGGGCAGAGCCACGTTGAACAGGCGGTCCAGGAACTCCCACATCTTGTTGCCGCGCAGAGTGACCTTAGCGCCGATGGGCATACCCTCACGGAGCTTAAAGTTAGCGACGGACTTCTTGGCCTTGGTGATCACGGCCTTCTGGCCGGTGATGGTGGTCAGGTCGGACACGACGGCGTCCAGAACCTTGGCGTTCTCGCGGGCCTCGCTGCAGCCGACGTTAACCACGATCTTCTCCAGGCGGGGGATCTGCATGGTGGACTTGTAGCCGAACTTCTGCATCAGAGCAGGAGCGACCTCGTCCTGATACTTCTTCTTCAGGTTGGGCGTGTTAGCCATATCGATCAACTCCTCCTCTCTCAGATTTCAGCGCCGCACTTCTTGCAGACGCAGACCTTCTTGCCGTCCGCCAGCAGCTTGTGAGCGGGGCGGGTAGGCTTGTTGCACTTGGGGCAGACGCGCTGCACCTTGCAGGCGTACAGGGGGGCTTCCTTCTTCAGGATGCCGCCCTGGTCGCCCTGCTGACGGGGCTTGGTGTGGCGGGACACCATGTTGACGCCCTCCACCACGACCTTGCCGTCGCGGGGCTGCACTTCCAGGACCTTGCCCTGCTTGCCCTTGTCCTTACCGGACAGGACGATTACGGTATCGTCCTTCTTGATGCTCATCTTATTCATGTTTCATGCCCTCCCTTACAGCACTTCGGGAGCCAGGGACAGGATCTTCATGTAATCCTTGTCACGCAGCTCGCGGGCCACTGGGCCAAAGATACGGGTGCCGCGGGGGTTCTTGTCGTCCTTGATCAGGACGGCGGCGTTGTCGTCGAACCGGACGTAGGAGCCGTCAGCACGACGGACGCCACGGCTGGTGCGGACGATAACGGCCTTGACGACTTCGCCCTTCTTCACAGTGCCGCCGGGGGCAGCCTTGCGGACGGAAGCGACAACCACATCACCGATATTGCCGAACTTGCGCTTGGAGCCGCCCAGCACGCGGATGGTCTTGATCTCCTTGGCGCCGGTGTTGTCGGCAACCTTCAGATAGCTTTCCTGCTGAATCATACCGACACCTCCTTACTTCGCCTTCTCGATGATCTCAACCACGCGCCACCGCTTGTCCTTGGACAGGGGGCGGGTCTCCATGACCTTGACGCGGTCGCCCACGCCACACTGGTTGAGCTCGTCGTGAGCCTTCAGCTTATAGGTTCTCTTAACGATCTTCTTATACAGAGGATGGGCCACGCGGTCGGCGATGGCGACCACGACGGTCTTGTCCATCTTGTCCGAAACCACCAGGCCGACTCTGGTCTTACGAGAAGAAGTTCTGTTTTCCATCTTCTATATCCTCCTCTTAGCGGCCGGCGAGCTGCTGCTCGCGGATGATGGTCTTGACCCGGGCGATGTCCTTCTTGACCTCAGCGATCCGGATGGGGTTGTCCAGCTGGTTGGTAGCGTGCTGGAGGCGCAGATTGAACAGGTCCTTCTTCAGGTCCTGCAGCTTGGTCTCCAGCTCGGCGCTGGACATCTTACGGACTTCATTAGCCTTCATTACGCTTCACCACCCTCCACAACTTCTTCACGCTTGACAATCTTGCACTTGACGGGCAGCTTGTGGCTGGCCAGGCGCAGAGCCTCGCGGGCGGTCTCCTCGGAGACGCCGGCGATCTCGAACATCACACGGCCGGGCTTGACCACGGCCACCCAGTACTCGGGGGAACCCTTACCGGAACCCATGCGGGTCTCGGCGGGCTTCTCAGTAATGGGCTTATCGGGGAAGATCTTGATCCAGACCTTACCGCCACGCTTGGTGTAACGGGTCATGGCGATACGGGCGGCCTCGATCTGGTTGCTGGTGATCCAGCAGGGCTCAGTGGCCTGCAGGCCGAACTCACCGTAAGTGACGGTGTTGCCACGCAGGGCCTTGCCCTTCATGCGACCGCGGTGAACACGGCGGTACTTGACGCGCTTAGGCAGCAGCATTACTGAGCGCCTCCTTCCTTAGGGGTATTGGCCTGACCGGCGGGGCGGGGGCCACGGTTGTTGTTGAAGCCCTGGCCAGCGGGGCGGGGACCGCGGTTGAAGCCGCCGTTCTGGCGGTCGCGGTTGAAGCCGCCCTGACGGCGGTCGCCGTCGCGGCGATCGCGGCGGGGACGCTCGCGGCGCTCCTGATAGGGCTTGCTGGTGTCCAGGGTGCGGGGGGTGGTGCGCAGGGCCTGAGTCAGGACCTCGCCCTTGTAGATCCACACCTTGACGCCGATGCGGCCGTAGGTGGTGGCGGCCTCAGCGAAGCCGTAGTCGATGTCGGCACGCAGGGTCTGCAGGGGAATGGTGCCGTCGTGATAGTGCTCCACGCGGGCGATCTCGGCGCCGCCCAGACGACCGGAGCAGCAGGTCTTGATGCCCTTGGCGCCGGCGCGCATGGCGCGTCCCATGGAGTTCTTCATGGCGCGGCGGAAACCGATACGCTTCTCCAGCTGCTGAGCGATGTTCTCAGCGACCAGCTGGGCGTTGGTGTCGGTGTCGCGGACCTCAACGATCTTCAGGTCGACGGGCTTGCCGACCATCTTGACCAGCTGGGCCTCGATGCGCTTGATGTCCTCGCCGCCCTTGCCGATGACAACACCGGGACGGGCGCAGTGCAGGTACACGCGGACCTTAGCGTTGTCACGCTCGATCTCGATCTTGGGGATACCGGCGCCGTAGAGGGTCTTCTTCAGATAGTCACGGATCTTCTTGTCCTCGACCAGCAGGTCGCCCACCTTCTCGTTGCGGGCATACCAGCGGGAGTCCCAATCCTTGATGACACCCACGCGAAGGCCGTGGGGATTAACTTTCTGTCCCATATTGTTCCTCCTCCCTTAGCGCTCGCTCACGGCGATGGTGACATGAGAAGTGCGCTTGTTGATGCGGTACGCACGACCCTGGGCCCGGGGCATGATGCGCTTGATGATGGGGCCGGGGTTGGCGTAGCAGGCGCTGACGTACAGCTTCTCAGGATCCATCTGGTGGTTGTTCTCCGCGTTCGCAGCGGCGCTCTTCAGCAGCTTCAGAACGGGCTCAGAAGCGGCCTTGGGGGTCTGCATCAGGATGGCGGCGGCAGTGCCCACATCCTTGCCCCGGATCAGGTCCAGGACGATCTTCACCTTACGGGGAGAGATCCGCAGATATTTCAGATTAGCAACAGCTTCCATCGTTTCTCTCCTCCTTACTTACCGGTCTTGGCGCCCGCGTGACCCTTAAAGGTGCGGGTGGGCACGAACTCGCCCAGCTTGTGGCCGACCATGTCCTCGGTGACATAGACGGGCACGTGCTTGCGGCCGTCATGCACGGCAAAGGTGTGTCCGACGAAGGAGGGGAAGATGGTGGAGGCGCGGCTCCAGGTCTTCAGAACCTTCTTCTCGTTGTTGGCGTTCATCTCATCGACCCGCTTCAGCAGCTCAGGGGCGCAAAAGGGGCCTTTCTTAATGCTTCTGCTCATCTTTCACTGCCTCCTTACTTGGCGTTACGACGCTTGACGATGAACTTATCGGTGCGGTTCTTCGTCTTGCGGGTCTTGTAACCCAGGGCGGGCTTGCCCCAGGGAGTGACAGGGCCGGGACGGCCGACAGGGCTCTTGCCCTCGCCGCCGCCGTGGGGGTGGTCATTGGGGTTCATGACGGAACCGCGAACGGTGGGACGCCAGCCCATATGACGCTTACGACCGGCCTTACCGATCTGGATGTTGGCCCAGTCGGTGTTGCCCACCTGACCGATGGTGGCCTTGCAGTCCTCACGGATATAGCGGACCTCGCCGGAAGGCAGACGGACCTGAGCCATGCCGTTCTCCTTGGCCATCAGCTGAGCGGCCACGCCGGCGGCGCGGACCAGCTGAGCGCCCTTGCCGGGGTACAGCTCGATGTTGTGGATCAGCTCGCCGACAGGGATGTTGGCGATGGGCAGGCAGTTGCCGGGCAGGATGTCGGCGTCGGCGCCGGTCATGATGATGTGACCGGCCTTCAGGCCGTTGGGGGCCAGAATGTAGCGGCGCTCGCCGTCCTCATACTCGATCAGGGCGATGTTGGCGGAACGGTTGGGGTCGTACTGCAGATTGACCACAGTGGCCTTGCCGTTCTTGTCGCGCTTGAAGTCGATGATGCGGTACTTCTGCTTGTTGCCGCCGCCGCGGTGGCGGACGGTGATGCGGCCGTAGCTGTTGCGGCCGGCGTTCTTGCTCAGGACCTCAGTCAGAGCACGCTCGGGCTTAGCCTTCTTATCGATCCCCTCGAAGGCGGACACAGTCATGTGACGGCGGGAGGGGGTTGTGGGCTTAAAAGTCTTAATAGCCATTTCTCAATTCCTCCTTACACCATACCCTCGAAGAACTCGATGGTCTTGGAATCGGCGGTCAGGGTGACCATGGCCTTCTTCCAGTTGGCACGGCGGCCGGCGGGGCGGTTGCCCATGCGCTTGGCCTTGCCCTGCATGTTCAGGGTGTTCACCTTGGCGACCTTGACGCCGAAGATCTCCTCGACAGCCTTGGCGATCTCGATCTTGTTGGCGGTCTTGGCGACCTCGAAGGTGTAGCGCTTCATCTCAGTCTGCTCCATGGACTGCTCGGTGATGATGGGGCGCTTGATGATATCATAAGCAGTGGTAGCCATTACGCAAACACCTCCTCGATGATAGCCAGAGCGGCCTTGTCGATGACCAGCTGCTTGGCGTTGACGATGTCATAGACGCTCAGGATCTTGGCGGTGGTGGTGACCACGCCGGGGATGTTCCGGGCGGACTTGACCACGATCTCGTCCTGCTCAGGGGTGATGACCACGGACTTGGTGACGCCGGCGGCGTTCAGGAAGTCCTTCATGGTCTTGGTCTTGATGGTCTCCAGCTTCAGATCGTCCACGACCACGATGGCGCCCTCGGCGGCCTTGGCGGACAGAGCGGACTTCAGAGCCAGACGCTTGACCTTCTTATTCAGGGTGTAGCTGTAATCGCGGGGCTTGGGGGCGAACACGATACCGCCGTGGGTCCACTGAGGAGCACGGGTGGAACCCTGACGGGCGTGACCGGTGCCCTTCTGACGCCAGGGCTTCTTGCCGCCGCCGGAAACCTCGGCGCGGGTCAGAGCACTCTGAGTGCCCTGACGGCAGTTGGCCAGGTGGTTCTTGACCACCTCGTGGACCACAGCCTCGTTGGGCTCGATCCCGAAAACGGCCTCGGAGAGCTCGATCTCACCGACCTGCTGGCCGGCCATGTTAAATACGTTAGCTTTAGGCATGACTCAATCTCTCCTTTCCTTACTTGTTGCGGGCGGAAGCCTTCTGCGGGTTGACGCGGGCAGAGGCCTTCTGCGGGTTGTTGCTGATGCCGGCACCGGCCTGCTTGGCCACGTGGGTCTTGACGGTGTTCTTCACGAACACAACGCCGCCCTTGGGGCCGGGGATGGCGCCGCGAACGGCGATCAGACCCAGCTCGGTGTCAACCTTGACCACGTCCAGATTCTGGACAGTGACCTGCTCGTCGCCCATCTGGCCGGCGCCGATCTTGCCCTTGAAGATGCGGGCGGGGTCGGTACCGGAACCCATGGAACCGGCGTGACGGTGCACGGGGCCGGTACCGTGGCTCTCCTTCAGGCGGTGAGCGCCCCAGCGCTTGATGACGCCCTGGTAGCCCTTACCCTTGCTGATGCCGGTCACGTCAACGAAATCGCCGGCGGCGAAGACGTCAGCCTTCAGCTCGTCGCCCACTTCGTACTTGGTGCAGTCCTTCAGAGCGAACTCCTTCAGAACCTTCTTGAACTCGGTGATACCGGCCTTCTTCTGATGGCCGATCTCAGGCTTGGTGAGCTTGCGCTCGGGGATGGTCTCGTAACCCAGCTGAATGGCGTCGTAGCCATCCTTCTCAGCGGTCTTCTTCTGCACCACGGTGCAGGGGCCAGCCTGGATCAGGGTGACAGGCACCACGTGGCCGGCTTCATCGAAGATCTGGGTCATGCCGATCTTTTTGCCGATGATCGCTTTCTCCATTTGGATTTCCTCCTATAAAGGTTATTGGTCGGGCGAGTTAGTTCGGTTCCCATTGGGCTGGGACGTTGACTATTGCTCGAGCGACTTGACCCGCCTGTCTCAAAACGCGACAGGCAACGGGTACAACAAAATCGGTTGAGGTCTTGCTGTTACAGCTTGATCTCGATTTCCACACCAGCGGGCAGATCCAGGGACATCAGGGCCTCGACGGTCTTGGGGGAGGGCTTGATGACGTCGATCAGACGCTTGTGGGTGCGGCGCTCAAACTGCTCACGGCTATCCTTGTACTTGTGCACCGCGCGCAGGATGGTGACGACTTCCTTCTTGGTGGGCAGGGGAATGGGGCCGGAGACGGTAGCGCCGGTGCGCTTGGCGGTCTCAACGATCTTCTCAGCGGACTGGTCGATCAGCTGATGATCATAGGCCTTCAGACGGATGCGGATCATTTCTTTCTGAGCTGCCATGGGGTGTTCCTCCTTAAATACATACGAAGTTGACTTTGTCTTGCCTTCACGCCTCGTCTGCTCACGACGCGCCACTGCTTACCGTTCCGCCGAAAACACTGCCGACATCGTCTGCCGGTTTTTCGGTCTGCACGGTTCGCTGTGCCGCTGTTCGCTACGACTCAGCGCTTGTGTCTGTCGCGCTCCGTACGGTGAGAGCCTTTTACGTGTCCACGCTTTCGTGCGTATCATTTCTGGCCACGAAAAAACCGGCGCTTTGACAGGCCGGTTTTCTTCCTGCCAGACGATATACGCCATGGCACGAAGCTCTCAGCCGCCCGATTCTACGGACATACTCCGCGGAAGTTACCTCGTTTCCGAGCAATCTCCCGCATCATCGCAGACTGCGTCCTTTAAGACGCTCCGATATCATACATCAACACCCCCGTGTGTGTCAAGGTGTTTTTGAAAAAATATTGTGAGTTTTTTCTCTTTTTCCGCATTTACCCGTTGGGCAGGGTTTCAAATGGGGTTTTGACGCTAAATTGCACAAAGGACCGGCCCGGGAGTCCTGTTTCCCGGGCCGGTCGGTCACCCCTCCGGGATGGTCCCCGCCTGCGTACCAGTCCGAAGCTTAACTCACCTCGCCGCCCCCACCCGGGACGGGCGGGTCTATCCAGTCAGCCCGCTCCGCCGTCCCCAGCAGACTGCCCACCTCGTCGTAGAAGGCAACCTCCATGCGCCAGTTCACGCTGCTCTCGCCGCCGTACTCATACTCCGCGCTCCGGCTGGCACTGCCCATCAGGCAGGATTCCAAATACCCCTCTCTGGTGTACTGGTCCGGGTAGTGATGCTCCACCTGAAAATCAAAGGCGTTGTTCCCCGCCCTCTCGCCCCAAACCTCGTAGGTCTCGTCAAAGGCCAGGAAGGTCCGGCCCGGCTTGTCGTCGGGCCGGGTGAGCACCCGGTCATAGGTGGCACTGGACCCGTTCTCCGACGCCCGCACATAGCCCTCACCCTGGAGACGCAGAGTCAGTCTGGCGGACACGGCCTCCTCCGGGCCATCCACCGCCATCACCTCAAAAGTCTCGTCCCCGCTGATCCGGCTGTCTAAGAGCGCCAGAATGGTGCCCCCCTCCCGCCGCTCATAAAACCAAAGCCTGTCGCCCGGTTCTTGGTACAGTACGACCTGATCTCCGTTGACCCCAGCCAGCCATATTTCCCGATCCCGCTCAGCCCGGCCCAGGATCTCTGTTGGCTGGGCCAGCAGGTTTTCCCGTTCCGTCCGCCGGAACCGCATTTCCAGAGTGGGCAGGGGATAGCTCATATAGGCCCACAGGGCAAACAGGCACACCGTCGCCAGGACCAGATTGCGCAGGGTCTTCCACCCCCGGCTCAGCCGGGGCCGATTTTTCCATTTAGCCATTTCCACCCTCCTCCACATCAAAGGGGATGGTCAGAGACCACTGTGTCCCGCCGAAGTCGTACTCCAACCGGAACCACTCCGCCCCGGCGGGCATCTGGGCCACCTCCACCCGGAGGGACTCCTCCCAGGGCCACTGGTCGCGCTGGACCGCGTTGACCACAACATAGCCGTCTTCGCCCCGGCGCACACCCTCCTCACACACCTCATAGGTGCTACAATAATGATTGCCCAAACTGTCCGTCCCCCGGATGCGCCAGGCCGCGTCTGCCCCCAGGGGCTGCCAAGGCCAGCCCGCCGCCCCTAAGTTGCAGAACAGCCACCACTCCTCTCCGCCGGTATTCTCGTCCACGAAGGACCACAGGGCGGCTTTCTCCACCCGGAATCGGTAGTCTCCCGCCCGGGCGGCACTGTCCGGTTCAGATATCATCAGCGGGGTCCGGGTCACAGGGGAGAGGGGATCCCAGTCGTCGGCGTAGGGGCTGCTCTCCCCATAGGGGTCCACCCCATTAAAATAGCACCAGTCTATGTATTCGCCCCGGTTGGGTTCCTGGCCCCGTTCTTCCCAACGTTCCCAGCCCTGCCGGCTCAAAAAGGGGCCCCAGAACAGCAGGGCTGCCGCCAGGGTAAGGCCCGCCGCCCACTTGCTGGCCACCCACAGATACCCCAGCCAGGGCTTATGGATCCTGGCCAGCTCCCTGCCGACCTCCCCGGCGTCGCCCATCTCGCCTAAGGCCCGCTTCTCCGCCTCCTCTCGGGTCATATCCGGGAAAATGCGCTGGAAATCCGCAGTCTTATCCTCCAGGTGGGCGGCCAGCTCCTCCTGGACCGCCTTTCGGTCCGGCTGGAACCGGATACCCGCCGTGGCCGTATCCAGCCACTGGGCCGCCGTTTTTTTCTCTTCCACAGGTTTTCTCCTCTCTCGGGCGGATATCCGTTGCCTACCCCTCCAGCACCTGCCCGGTCAGGGTGGGCAGAGCCCCGCCGTTTTTGTCCCAGAGGGCCAGTTCATAGGACAGACCCTTCGCCCACTCTATGCCCAAGCCGTCCGGCCAGTAGGGCCGGCCCGGCAGATTCTTGCTGCTGCCGTATCCACGGGGCCCGATCCCAGGGTCCTGGCACCAGAAGTACATGGCCCCGTTGTCCAGCTTTTCCCCCGGAGCGGACCAGCGCTCTTCCTCCCGAATTAATGTCAGCTCACCGGTTTCCGCCTCTTCCGGCAGGCGGACCGCCGCCAGTCCCCAGCCCATACCGGAGTCCTTGTTCCAGCCCCGTACCGGAAAGCCCACGGGAATCAGGGCCGGGCCAGGGGGCAGCGCCCAGGCGTTCAGCCAGCTGTCGGGCAGGTTGACCATAGAGTAGGAGTTGTCGGATATCTGCTTCCAATAGGTGTAGCTCCCCCGTCCGTCCACATAGGCGGTCACCGCCCAGTCCTCGCCCAGGCCCACATAGATGGACCGTGTCAGCCGGGCCTCCTCGCTCCACCCCAGATCCCGTTTCTGGTGGCAGATGATCTGGCTGGGCTCCAGGAAGTTTTGCCGCTCCAGCCGCCGGAAGGTCTGCTCCGGGGTGAGGGGATAGGCGTACACGCCCCAGACCCAGACTGCTCCCAGCACCACCAACAGCAGGTTGAAGGCCGTCCGCTGTCCCCGGGTGGGGGTCCACAGCTTTCTGAGACGCCGCAGCAATTTTCTCCCCCGGCCTTCCGCCTTCTGCGTCAGTTCATTCCACCGGCTCATGACATCACCTCCCACTGGGTCTGGTACTCCATGTTCCTGAAGTAGGTGCACCGCTCCGGGATATCCACCCGGAAGGAGAAGGACTGGCCTCCAAAGTCGTACTCCAGCCGCACCCACTCCGCCTCCGGGGAAATATTCTCGATGTACAGCTCGTAATTGCGCCAGCACAGTCCGCTGTCGCCGCTCTGGATGGGGCGGTCATCAAAGATATCCGCCAAGGGACCGGGCTGGAAGCTGTACCGCTTTCCAGTGCTGTCCGCCGCCGTCATGTGCTCCTCCAACCCCGGATTTTCCTCCGGGACCCGTTCCCAAGGCCAGGGAGCGGTCACCCGCAGGGTCATGGCCGCGCTGGACCAGACCTGCTCCTTCTCGCCTCCGTGGAGGGCCTGCTCCTCCCAGCGGGCGGCCCGGGTGACCTCCAGCCGGTAGATACCAACCTCCTGGGCCGGGGGCGGGGACCACTCGTGGTCCTGAACACCCGCATACCAAGAATTCCAATAGTAGTCCCGGTCATGACTGCCTAAAAAGTCAAAGTAGTTGTTCCGGACGCCCAGCAGGCCCATAAGGGATACTGCCATCAGCAGGACCAGCACACGGCTGGCCGTCCACAGGTACCCCAGCCAGGGCTTGTGAATGTGGGCCAGCTCCCGACCGATCTCCCCGGCGTCGCCCATCTCGCCCAAGGCCCGCTCCTCCGCCTCCTCCCGGGTCATGTCCGGGAAAATGCGCTGAAAGTCCGCCGTCTTATCCTCCAAATGGGCGGCCAGCTCCTCCTTGACCGCCTTCCGGTCCGGCTGGAACCGGATGCCCGCCGTGGCCGTGTCCAGCCACTGGGCGATGGGATTTTGATTTTGTTCCATGGTTCCGTCTCCTTTCCCGGCGGGCGGCCAGCGGCCGTTTTCTTCCTATCTCCAACCCTGAATACGCTGGTCCGGGGGCAGAGTGCCTTCCACCCGCTCCACTTCGTTTCCCGCCTCGTCCAGCAGGGTCAGGCGGTAGGGGAACTCTGGCACCGCTCCCCAAACAGACATACTATTCAAGATCCCTTCCAGCAAACAATATTCCTCCAACGGGTGCTGTTCCAGATGGAAGAAGAACCAGCCGTTCTCCTCCTTTTCCGCCCGGGCCGTAAAAGTTTCTGCCGATTTCAGTTGATGAAAGGCATGAGATTCCGGCCACATGCCGTCCTTGTTCATCTCCACCTCCAGTTCCCCGGACACCGCGCCCTTGGGCACGCCCTTCACCGCTACCACCATGGCATGATCCTCGGCGGCCACTGGCAAGGCCACTACGATCAGTCCAGCCTTGGGCAAAACATGGTGCAGGCGAACATCATACTTATACCGGAAATCGTCGTAAGAACTCATCTGGCTCGCCCGCCCCACGCTCACCCAGTTCTCGCCCTCTGTCAAAAATGCCTGATACTTTCCACTGCCCGTCCGGAGCACCAGCTCCGAAGGGGTCAGCAGATACTCCCCCTCCAGCCGCCGAAAGGCTCCATAAGGGGTCAACGAGGGCCATCCCCACAGTCTGAGGCAGAGGGCGCTCAGCAGCAAAACCGCTGCCAGATTGCGGACGACCTTCCACCGCCGGGGCAGTTGGGGCAGCTTTGCCCAAAGGTTCTTCCAAACCGTCTTCATGGCCGCACCTCCGTCAGATCCAGGGTCAGGTCCAGGTCCGTTCCCGGCATATAGTGAAGTTTCAGCCACTCAGCCTCGGGCGAGACGTCATCCACACGGTAATTGACCGCCAGCCAGCCGATCCCTTCCAGGATCTCTCCCCGGTAGCCGACTCCGGGCCTATCATAATCATACCGGTTGCCCAAATCATCCTCCGCCCAGAAATAGAACAGCACGCCTTTCCCTGCCTCCCAGGGCCGGTCATAGTCCAGCCGCAGTTCCACATACAAGCTGGTCCCATCTCCTTCCTGCCACAGAGCGCCCCGGCCGACGGAGATGGTACAGTGGCCCAGCCGGGCCTTTTCGCCAAAGGAGTAGAGGGCGATGCGCTCACCGTCCCAGTCGGGCTGTCCGTCGCCGTACAACACGTCGCTGACCGCCCGGTTTTCCCATCTCTCCCAGGCATCCTGCACCGGGGTCCAGAGGGCCGATCTCAAATTCTCAACGGGGTTGCTCCGGAACGGGACGCCCACAATGGCCACGCAGACCATGACCTGGACTAGGATTCGGCTGACCCTCCACAGGTACCCCAGCCAGGGCTTATGGATACGGGCCAGCTCCCGGCCTACTTCCATAGGGTCGCCCATCTCAGACACCGCCCGGTCCTGGGCCTCCGCCCGGGTCATGTCCGGAAAAATGCGCTGAAAGTCCGCAATTTTATCCTCCAGATGGTCGGTCAGCTCCTGCCGGACTGCCTCCCGGTCCGGCTTGAACCGAATGCCCGCCGTGGCCAGGTCCAGCCAGGACCAGATGCTTCGTTTTTTATCGTTCACGCTCTCATCTCCTCACCAATGCCGCCAATGGTCGGGCAGGTCATAGTAACCGCAGAAGCGAAACGCAGTTTCGCACAAAGTTCTTTTGCTCCTTTTCTTTCAAGAAAAGGAGAGGGCGTTGGCGCCCCCGGACAGCACGTCGTTGACCCCGTGATGAAACTTGGCCCACTCGGCCTTCTTCTCGTCCAGCAGCGTCTTTCCCTTCCGGGTCAGGCGGTAGTACTTACGCTGGCGGCCGGTAGGCGCCTCCTGCTGGTAGGAGGTCAGATACTTGTCCTTCTCCAGGGCGTGGAGAAGGGGGTAGAGGGTGCCCTCCTTCATCTGGAAGGCGTCGTTGGAGCGGCGGGCCAGCTCCTCGATCATCTGATAGCCGTACATGTCCCCCCGCTCCAGCAGAGACAGCACCAGCATGGTGCTGCTGCCCGCGATCAGGCCTTTGTCAAATTTCATATTCTTCTTCCTTTCCCGGGAAATTTCCCGACTTGTGTATAGTGAAAAGTATACCTCGTATCTCTAGGTAAATTATACCTAGCAGTACGAGGTATTGTCAAGATGAAAAATGGCCGCCCATCCGGGCGGCCAAAATTGTCAGTTAAACTTGTAGATCTTCCGTGCCAGACGGTACAGGCCCACGGACAGCCGCCGCCCCTGGTAGCCGGGGAAGGCGGTGAAGGCGGAAACGGCCTGGTACTTCATCTTGTGGTAGATGCCGGAGTCCACGGTGCGCAGATACTCCCACAGCTGGGTCTTTTTGCCCAGGGATTCCGGCGTGTTGTCGATGGTGAGGAAGATGGAGGAAATGGCCATCATCATGGCCAGGTAGTTGAACATGTACCGGCCCAGCTTTTTGTGGAGGGCAGACACCTCCCGCAGGTCGTGGGACTCCATCATTTGGTAGGTGACCCGCAGCTGCTGGTCTACCCGGGTGACCATGACCGACTCATTGACGGACTGGTCGGCCCGACCGATGAAGTAGCGGTACAGGTCCACATCCAAGTAGTACATATTCTTCACGGCGGGCAGGGGCTGGTAGACGAAGATGTTGTCCACATAGAAGGTGTGCTTGGGCAGCTCCAGCTTGCAGTCTCTCAAAAGCTGGGTGCGGTAGATGACGGAGTGCATCAGCAGATACTGGGAGGGGCGGAACCGGCCGATCTGGTCCCAACCGAAGACCTTGTTCCGGGGGAACACGTTGCGGTAGTTCATCACCCGCCGGGTGTTGTCCTCCACGTGCTCGTAGACATAGTTGCAGATCATCATGTCCACCAGCTTGTCGTCCCGAACGAACTGGCGCAGCTTGTCCAGGGCCTTGTGCAGGGCGGGCACGTCCACCCAGTCGTCGGAGTCCACCACCTTATAATAGATGCCCCGGGCGTTGCGGATGCCCTGGTTGACGCCCTCGCCGTGGCCGCCGTTGGGCTGGTGGATGGCCCGGACGATGTCGGGGTACTGTTCCTGATAGCGGTCGCAGATGGCGGGGGTGTCGTCCTTGGTGGAGCCGTCATCCACCAGGATGATCTCGATGTCGTCGCCGCCCTGGAGCAGGGTCTCGACACAGTGCTCCATATAGGCCGCCGAGTTGTAACATGGGACGGCGAAGGTGATGAGTTTGTCCATAGTTCTTTCTCCTTACGTGCGTGGAAATCACGCCAGCGCTTCCGCCAGAGCCAAGGCCCGGGCGGCAATCGCGTCCATATTATAGTACTTGTACTCCGCCAGGCGGCCCAGCAGATGCAGGTTGGGGAATCGCTCGGCCAGGGCCTTGTACTGCCCGTACAGCTCGTTGTTGGCCGGGTTAATGATGGCGTAGTAGGGGATCTCGCCCAAAATGCCGGAGTAGGCCTTGGAGTACTCCTTGACGATGGTCGTCTTGCCGGGGACCTGCTGGCCGGTGAGGTGCTTGAACTCGGTGATGCGGGTGTACTCCTGGTCCACGGTGTAGTTCACCGTGCCGTAGCCCTGGAAGTCGTCCCGGTTCAGGGTCTCGAACCGGAAGTCCAGGGTCCGGTAGGGGAGGGGTCCGTACTTGAAGGCGAAGAGCTCGTCGGCCTGGCCGGTGTAGATGACCTGGCCCGCGAAGGGGGCCCCGTCCACCAGCAGCTCCGTTCCGGTCACATCCAACCGCTTCCGGGCGTCGGCGCCCAGCTCCACGGCAATGTTGGGATGGTCCAGCATCCTCTCGAACATGGGGGTGTAGCCCTCCAGGGGCATCCCCTGGTAGGCATCCTGGAAATACCGGTCGTCCCGGGACAGGAAGACGGGCACCCGGGCGGTGGTGTTGGGGTCGATGTCCTCGGGCTTCTGGCCCCACTGCTTCATGGTGTAGTGGACGAAGACGTGCTCGTAGACATAGTCGGCCAAGGCGGCGATCTCGGGGTCGGGGTTCTGCCGCAGCTCCAGGATGGTCACCTTTTTCTCCGCGCCGTAGGCGGCGATGAGTTTATTGCCCAGCCGCCTGCCCTCCTCCAAACCGAAGGCAGTCTCCAGGGAGGTCAGGTTGAAGGGGACGGGGTAGGTCATGCGGCTCTCCCCGTCGGGGATGTTGGCGATGACCTTGTGCTGATAGTCCCGCCACTGGGTGAACCGGGACAGCCATTCGTACACATTTTTGTCGTTGGTGTGGAAAATGTGGGGGCCGTACTGGTGGATCAGCACCCCGGCCTGGTCGGGCCGGTCGTAGGCGTTGCCGCCCACGTGGTCCCGGCGCTCCAGCACCAGCACCTTTTTGCCCTTTTCCGCCAAAGCCCGGGCAGCCACCGCGCCGGCATAGCCCGCGCCCACCGCCAGGACATCAAAATTTCCGTTCAAGGAACATACCACCTTACTATATTGTACCGCCCGGAAGGCGGGCGAATTGGTTTTCGTTTTAGTATCATATCATACTTCCCTGAAAAAGTGAATTAAAATTCCTTGAAGATTGGGTAAAATGGGCCGGAAAGGCGGATGATTCCACTTGACATTCCCCGGGGAACCAGATAAGATATTAGGGCAATCACGATACATGCGCAGATGAGGACAGTAGTCCTTCTCACACTCCCGCTCAGAGAGCCGCCGTCTGGTGAAAGGCGGAGGGGAGGAGAAGGCCGAAGATCACCTCGGAGCAGAGGGCTGAACCCGTTTGGAACTAAGCCCCTCCGGACGCCCCCGTTACCGGGCAGCCTTGAGTGGCCGGATTTTTATAAGACCCGGCAAGAAGAGTGGTACCGCAGAGGAATTTATTTCGCCTTTGTCTCTTTTTCGGAGACAGAGGCGTTTATTTTTTGCGGTTATTCCGCAGGGGCGGCCCCTGACCGCCTGCATTGCCCATATAAACAAACTTATTTCAAAATAAACGGAGGAAATCGAGACATGGACTACAACAAGACCATCAATCTCCCCAAGACCGAATTCCCCATGCGGGCCGGTCTGCCCAACCGGGAGCCCGGGATGCTCCAGCACTGGAACGACCTGGACCTGTACAACGAGCTGCTGAAGAAGAACGAAGGCAAGCCCCGCTTCGCCCTTCACGACGGCCCTCCCTTCTCCAACGGCAACCTGCACATGGGCCACGCCCTGAACAAGTCCATCAAGGACTTCATCACCCGGGCCGCCGCCATGCGGGGCTATTACACCCCCTACATTCCCGGCTGGGACAACCACGGCATGCCCATCGAGTCCGCCATCATCAAGGAGCAGAAGCTGAACCGGAAAAATATGTCCATCCCCGAGTTCCGCACCGCCTGCCACAACTATGCCCAGAAGTATATCGACATCCAGATGGAGGGCTTCAAGCGCCTGGGCGTGGTAGCCGACTGGGAGCACCCCTACAAGACCATGGACCCCGGCTTTGAGGCTGAGGAGGTCAAGATCTTCGGCGCCATGTACAAGAACGGCTACATCTACAAGGGTCTGAAGCCCGTGTACTGGTGCCCCAAGGACGAGACCGCCCTGGCCGAGGCCGAGATTGAGTACCAGGACGACCCCTGTACCACCGTCTACGTCAAGTTCCCTGTGAAGGACGACATGGGCAAGCTGAGCCAGTACGGCGACCTCAGCAAGATGTACTTCGTGATCTGGACCACTACTATCTGGACCCTGCCCGGCAACCTGGCCATCGCCCTGCACCCCCGGGACAGCTATGTGCTGGTCAAGGCGGACAACGGCGAGATGTATATTGTGGCCGAGGCCCTGTGCGCCAAGGTCATGAAGGTGGGCGGCATCGAGCACTACGAGATCGTCAAGCAGTTCCCCGGCAGCTTCTTCGAGTATATGCAGGCCCAGCACCCCTTCCTGGACAAGACCTCTCAGCTGGTCACCGCCGAGTACGTCACCATGGAGTCCGGTACCGGCTGCGTCCACACCGCTCCCGGCTTCGGCGCCGACGACTACGAGACCTGCAAGCGCTATAAGATGGACATGGTGGTGCCCGTGGACGACCGGGGCCGCCACACCGACTACGCCGGCAAGTACGCCGGCATGAAGACCGACGAAAGCAACCCCGTCATCCTGGCCGACATGAAGGAGAGCGGCGCTCTGTTCGCCAGCGAGGAGATCGTCCACAGCTATCCCCACTGCTGGCGCTGCAAGAACCCCATCATCTTCCGGGCCACTCCCCAGTGGTTCTGCTCCGTGGAGTCCTTCAAGGACGCCGCCTGCGCCGCCTGTGACGACGTGCGCTGGGTGCCCGGCTGGGGCATCGACCGGATGAAGTCCATGATCCGGGAGCGCAACGACTGGTGCATCAGCCGCCAGCGCCGCTGGGGCCTGCCCATCCCCGTGTTCTACTGTGCCGACTGCGGCAAGCCCATCTGCACCGACGAGACCATCGCCGCCGTCTCCAAGCTGTTCGGTGAGAAGGGCTCCAACGCCTGGTACGAGATGGATGCCTCTGAGATCCTGCCCGAGGGCTTCACCTGCCCCCACTGCGGCAAGAACGCCGGCTTCACCAAGGAGGAGGACACCCTGGACGGCTGGTTCGACTCCGGCTCCACCCACTTCGCCTCCATGCAGAAGGACCAGGGCTTCTGGCCCGCCACCATGTATATGGAGGGCCTGGACCAGTACCGCGGCTGGTTCCAGTCC
>Ga0129309_1000269_pt1 | contig 45693 bp, 42 predicted proteins | sample L1105metagenome_FD_94439 | JGI IMG/M metagenome (GOLD analysis project Ga0129309, IMG submission 94439) | Ring-tailed lemur group fecal microbial communities from Wisconsin, USA - L1105 metagenome | ecosystem: Host-associated > Mammals > Digestive system > Large intestine > Fecal | place: USA...
AAAAAGTAGTGGAGCTTAGAAGATTTCAGCCTGATCCGGATATGGGTCTGACAAAAGAACAGGTGGCGGAACATATGATGGCCGGTGCATCGAATCAAAAAGTTGATTCATCGACAAAGACGATAAAGGAGATCATTCATTCGAATGTTTTTACTTATTTTAACTTGATTTTCTTTATCCTTACCGTGCTGCTTCTGATCGCAGGCGCTTTTCGGGATCTGACCTTTTTGCCGATCATTATTGTGAATACCTGTATCGGCATTTTTCAGGAGATAAGATCAAAAAGAGTATTGGATCGACTGTCAATTTTAAATGCACCGAAAGCAAATGTGCTGCGGGAAGGCGAAGTAAGAGAGGTGGCTGCAGATAAGTTGGTATTAGATGATGTTGTCGTATTTTCTGCCGGCAATCAGATTCCTGCAGACGCAGTTGTACTGAACGGTGAAGTGTCAGTTAATGAATCTCTGATTACGGGTGAATCAGATGAGATCACAAAGCGTGCGGGCGATGTGCTGTTATCCGGCAGCTTTATCGTATCCGGCAAATGTTCCGGACGGTTGGAACATGTTGGAAAGGATTCCTACATCTCAAAATTGACGCTGCAGGCTACAAAGTCGAAAGAAGAAGAGCAGTCAGAGATGATACGTGCTTTGGATAAACTGCTTCGGATCGTCGGAATTATTATTTTGCCGATCGGTATTGTGTTGTTTATTCAGCAGTTTGTGTTTGGAGATATGTCATTCCAGGCCAGTGTCACGAGTATGGTTGCAGCAATCATCGGCATGATTCCGGAAGGATTGTATCTGCTTGCAACGGTTGCAATGGCAGTCAGTGCCATGCGGCTTGCAAAACAGCAGATTCTGCTTCATGATATGAAGTGCATTGAGACGCTTGCAAGAGTCGATGTATTATGTGTAGATAAGACGGGAACGATTACCGTTCCGGAGATGGAAGTCAGCGGCTGGGAGATAATTGGAGACGAACAAGAAGAAAAAGTTCATCAGATGTTGTCCGATTTCGCTGCCAATATGCAGACAGATAATGCTACAATGGAAGCCATACAGGCGTACTTCAAAGAACCGGTGAGAAATACGGCAGATCGTATCTTTTCGTTTTCTTCTGAGACGAAGTACAGCGCGGCCGTGATCAATGAGTGCAATTATGTTCTGGGTGCTCCGGAATTTGTACTGAGAACTGAGTATGCACATTATGCGGAACAGATCGTACAACACAGTCTGAAAGGATACAGAGTGCTTGTATTTGGTGTTTATGAGGGAACATTAGACGGAAAAGCTCTTACGGAGCATGTCCGTCCGCTTGCACTGATCTATCTGTCCAATGCCATTCGAAAAGGTGCAGTTGAGACATTTTCTTATTTTGCAAAACGGGAAGTTGAGATTAAGGTCATCTCCGGAGATAATCCGGAAACCGTGTCTGAGATTGCCAAAAAGGCGGGAATTGCAAAAGCGGGAAGATATATTGATGCATCGGCATTGGAGTCGAAAGAAGATGTGTATGATGCAGCGGGAAAATATACGGTATTCGGACGCGTAACACCAAAGCAGAAGAGACAGCTTGTAAAAGCATTAAAGGAACAGGGAAAGACGGTTGCAATGACCGGAGATGGCGTCAATGATGTACTAGCACTCAAAGATGCAGACTGCAGCATTGCCATGGCATCCGGAAGTGAGGCAGCAGCACAGGTTTCACAGCTTGTATTGTTGGATTCTGATTTTTCACGTATGCCGTCTGTTGTAATGGAAGGACGTCGGGTAGTCAATAATATTCAAAGGACTGCCAGCCTTTACCTGGTTAAAAATATTTTTTCCATGCTGCTGGCTATTTTCTCTATGATCCTGATGCTGGATTATCCATTGGAGCCTTCACAGCTTTCATTGATCAGTATGTTTACGATTGGTGTGCCGTCATTTTTCCTTGCTTTAGAACAGAACAAGGATCCGATCAGAGGAAGATTTATGGCAAATGTATGTATCAAGGCATTTCCGGCTGCTTTGACTAATTTTATCGTCGTCAGCGGGCTGGTTGTGTTCTGCCGGGAGTTTCATGTGGATGCAGACTGTATATCGACATCCTGTACGATTCTCGTTTCAATCGTAGGATTTATGGTCTTGCATAGAATTGCCCAGCCGATGACAACCGGTCATCGTATAATGATTGCGGTGATGATCGCCGGGTGGCTGTTCTGCATGCTGTATGTCAGCCGTTTATTCTCGATTACGAGTATTTCAAGACAATGTGCAATGCTGATGGTTATCTTTGCAATTATCACAGAACCCGTTTTCCGGTATCTGTCTGCATTTATGGAGCTGATAAGGAAGACGGCAGGAAGCATTCACAACAGATTCAGAGGTAACAGAAAATGAAAATAGCAATTTATGATTCCGGGATCGGAGGTTTGTCCGTATTATATCAGGCACAAAAAATGCTGCCGGATGCAGAATTTCTATATTATGCAGACGAAAAGCATGTACCATATGGTGAGAAAACGCGGGAAGAGATCAGAGGATATGTGGAAGAGATTCTGAATTTTCTTATTGACCGCGGGGTAGATGCTGTTGTGATTGCCTGCAATACCGCTACGAGTGTTGCCAAAAAAGAGTTTCGCAATACCTTCCCCGTGCCAATCGTAGGAATGGAACCGGCCGTAAAAAAAGCAGTCAGAATGCAAAAGGACGAGAACAAGCGTATTTTTGTTACTGCAACGCCGATTACCATATACGGGGAAAAGTTAGACCATTTGATCGCACAGGTGGATGCACATCATAAAGTAGACAAGTGGCCATTGCCGATGCTCGTTCGCTTTGCGGAACGGTGCAATTTTGACAGTCCGGAGATTGATGAGTATCTGAGAAAAGAATTAAAAGACTTTGATCTGACCGGATATGAGTATGTCGTATTAGGCTGTACGCATTTCAATTATTTTAAGGAACACTTTAAAACAGTATTTGGAAAAGATATTCACTTTGCGGATGGCAATGAAGGAACAATCCGCCAGCTGATGCGCGTATTGCCGGAGGAAGCTTATGAACGGAAAGACAGACCGGGTGTTACGTATTACTATTCCGGACGTCCGGTGAACGAATATGAGCAAAATCAGATTCAGAGATATCTGGAACAATTAGATAAGATGTATAAGATAAACTGATCGTTTATGATATCAGATGTAAGAAATCCCTCCTGCAGACCTGCATGGCTGAAGGAGGGATTTTATGTCAGAGGATATCTACTGTCTGTTTTCGCAGGTATCCGCAAGTACGACCCGGCACCGTTTCTTGTAAAAAGCAATACCGTATTTTAGAATCTGCACGACACCTTCGTCCAGAAGTTCTTCTTCATAACGGTTTTGTTCCACCTGCTTGAGAGCTTCCCGGCAGGCAGCGTCCAGATTCCCGTTCTCTGCGTATTTCAGTTCCAGAATCATACCGGTTTCACCATCATCTGTTTCGACTAAGATGTCGCTGTATCCGTCTCTGGATTCTTTATTCGAAGAAACGCTCCATGTATCCTCAAAGCCTAAAATACCGATTAAGATACCATGATAGAAATTTTCTTTCATTGACTTCTTTACAAATGTATCGCGAATGCTGATCGTACGTCTCAAATATTCATTCAGCCTTTTTTCCAGGCGGTTTGGATCGCCGTTTTTTAACGCCTGGCAAAAATCCTTTAGAGCTTCTCCATTTTTTGGGACGCTTTCTTTAAAATATTCCATAATCTGTGTGGTAAAAATCTTTCGAATTTCCATATTTGGAATGGTCAGCTGAAAATCATCTCCGTCCGGCTTGCCGCGTTTCGTAAGGTAACCGGTAGTAAATAAAACGCTCCACATATTGTCGATAGAAGAATACATCTCTTTATACGTTAATTCCGGATGAATTTCTTTTGTGATCGTTTCGCCGGCAACCAGTTTCTCAATTTCACGCCGGACTGAGGCATGATCCGACTCACGGATAAACTGCCGGACGATTTCATTGCTGCTCGTATTAGACCAATAATTTCGAGGCTGTGCATCGGGGTCTGAGCGCAGAGCATCACAATAGTTGATTACATCCCATGGACAATATACTCTCGTATTTCCAAATTGATAACCATCGTACCATTCTTTTATTTCCTCATAATGATCCGAAATTTCATAATATGCCAGCATATCTTTGACTTCCTGATCCGTGAATCCAAATGATTCATCAAAGGGGATTTCTGCGATGGATAATACTTTCAGATTGTTTAAACCGGTGAAGATACTTTCTTTGGAAATGCGCATGCATCCGGTCAATACGGCAAACTTCAGACTGTCATTCGTCTTTAGTGCGTATTCGAACATATTGCGGATAAAGATCACCATCTGATCATAATATCCGCGCTCAAATGCTTTTGCCAGAGGAACATCGTATTCATCGATCAGAAGAATTACTTTACGGTTATAGTGTTTTTCAAGTAATTCGGACAATACTTTTAAACTGCTGCACAAGATTCCCTCGCTGATATCATCTTTTAAAAGTGCAGAAAATGTTGCCTTATCATAGAATGTAAGGCGGTCACTGTCCAGAAGATATTGGAAACGGCGTGCTTCTCCCTGAATGACCGGAGTGACCATATCAATTGCTTTTTCGTAGCTTTCTGCATTGATTCCTTTCAAAGAAATGGATATAACCGGGAATTGCCCCATGTATTCTGCACAAAGGTCCTGTTCTTTTGCAATCTTTAATTTAAGAAAAAGTTCTTCGTTACAACCCAGTTCAAAGAAGTTTTTCAGCATGCTCATGTTCAGGGATTTGCCGAATCTTCGCGGGCGGGTGAAAAGGTTTACTTCTGCCCAATGATCTAAAAGTTCTTTAATAAGATTTGTCTTATCAATATAGTAGAAATCTTCTGTCTGCAGTTTTTCAAAATTTTCGATTCCGATTGGGAGTTTCTTTTTTTTCTTTTCCATTGTATCATCCTCCTGTTCATATTTTATTATATAGGGATTCTGATCATCTTCAACCTTTTTCATTTGTATCATCTTATTTTATTATAACAAAAATCGGAAATAAATCATACTGCCAATATGCCGGATTCGGAGACGGGAAGTAATTTGTGATTGTACATCCCTGCAAAAGATGCTATAATAGGAACACTTGTTGATTTTGACAGGCGGACATTAATATTTATGAGAAAGACACACGAAAGGAAATTGACGATGAATGTTGTATGTTTAGACTTAGAAGGCGTATTAGTACCAGAGATCTGGATCGCATTTGCAGAAGCGAGCGGAATCCCGGAGTTAAAGAGAACAACAAGAGATGAGCCTGATTATGACAAGCTCATGAACTGGAGACTGAATATATTAAAGGAACACGGGTTAGGATTAAAAGAGATTCAGGAGACGATTGCGAAGATCGATCCGATTCCAGGTGCAAAGGAATTCTTAGATGAGCTTCGTTCTATGACGCAGGTGATCATTATCAGCGATACTTTTACACAGTTTGCACAGCCTTTGATGAAGAAGTTGGGCTGGCCGACCATCTTTTGTAACGAACTGGAAGTTGCAGAAGACGGAACGATCACAGGATTTCGTATGCGCTGCGACAAATCCAAGTACACGACAGTGAAAGCACTGCAGTCATGCGGATTTGAGACGATCGCAAGCGGTGACAGCCACAACGATCTCGGCATGATCGAAGCGAGCAAAGCAGGATTTTTGTTCAAGAGTACAGATGCGATCAAAGCGGATCATCCGGAACTGCCTGCATATGAAGAATATGACGAATTGTTAGAAGCAATTAAGTGCGTATTAGATTAGAATTCAGAAAACAAAGATGATAATAAAAAGCAACAAAGAAGCATTGCTGTTCTAAGGAGCGGCAGTGCTTCTTTGTTCTTCCATCGAACAGGATTGTACAATTTATGTAATTTAAAGCGAAGAATATATGACATTTTTTGGACTTTTGCACAAGAGAAGGATTTGATATGATAAGTACATGGAAAGGACAAGGAGGAACGTCATGTCGATCAATTATAACTTAGATGTAAGGTGTTGTGAGATTTTAGAGTATTTATGTTACAAAGATGAATATGTCAGTGTGCAGCAGCTTGCAGATGAAAAAGGAATTTCAAGACGAAGCGTATATTATGATGTACGCAAAATTAATGAATGGCTGGAAGACCAGGATATTTCGCCAATTGAGATTGAAAGAAAAAAGGGAATTTTGATCGATCAGGAGAAAAAGGAACGGATTCGTTTCAAACTTAGCAAAGCTTCTTCGAAAGCCGCTTATGTCTTTACACCGGTTGAGAGACTGAAGATCATCGTGTGTTCTGTATTACAGAGAAATCGTGTACTCCGGATAGAAGATTTCATGGATTTATGCCAGGTAAGCAGAAATACGATCATCAATGATCTGAAAGAAGCGGATAAAGTGATATCTGAATATCAGCTGCGGCTGATCTATGAAAATGGAATCGGATATCATATTGTCGGAGACCTTGTAAGAAAAAGAACGGTTTACTTCTTGTACTTTAATTCCATTGCTGATTTTTATAAAAAAGAAATTCTGCCTCTCGATAATCGGGAGAAGGTACAGCAGATTCTCGGCAATCTGCTTGAAATCGAGGCGGCACTGGACGCACAGTATGTGCCTGGTGTGCTGTTTACGATTGCAGTCTTCTTCTCAACGATTGAAAACCGAAGTGATGTCCTGGAATTTTCTGAAAAAGAAAAATCCGAGATCATGAATACGGTGGAATATCAGCTTGTAAGGGAATATTTCTTTGAGTTCGAGGAAAGTGAACGGCTGTATCTGGCACTTCATCTGCTGGGGTCACGGATGCAGAGTGCACCGGTAAAGCTGAACAACGATGAAACCGGTAAAGAAGAAAAGAATCTGGCGGTGATTCTGGTTCAGGCATTTCAGAGAATAGCAGGTATTGAATTCGCAAAAGAACAGGAACTGATACAGGCAATTGCAGCTCACCTAAGTACATCTTTGTATCGATATCGATATGGCATTTTGCTTGGCAATCCAATGCTCGATAACATTAAGACACAATATGGAGATTTGTTCGAAATTACGAGCAGAGCCTGCAAATATCTGGAAAAAGAAATCGGTGTGCCGATCCCGGATGGAGAAGTTGCATACATAACCTTACATTTTGGAGCATTTATTACATCCGGACATCACAGGAAGCAGAAACTGAGAATATTGATTGTATGCCCGAATGGTGTCAGCACCGCCAACATGCTGCGCGGAGAGATTGAGACGCTTGTGCCGAATGCGGAAAAAGTTGATATTCTTGCGATCAGGGATTACCGGCATCTTCATGAATATAACGTCGTCATTTCTACGGTTATTTTGGAAGATGAGCCGAATCTGATCCTCGTGCATCCGATTCTGACGGATCAGGACCGGATCACGATTTTAAAGCGGTGTATGAAATTCGAGAATCAGAATCAGGTTGATACGGTAGAAATCATCAAGCTTGCATCAAAATATATGGCACAGAAAGACTTGCAAAAATTTAAAACGGATTTAGTTGAATATTTTTCCAATATATCCATACAGTCAGTGTTGCATAAAGATCACGGTTCAAAAGGTATTTGTCAGCTGTTGTCTGAACCATATATTCAGATTATATATGGTAAGAATACATGGAGGGAGTCGATTCGGATTGCAGGAAAAGGGCTCATGGAACATGATATCATTACAATGCCGTATATTGACAGCATTATACAAAAAACGATCAAATACGGACCGTATATGTTTATTACGGATCATGTATTTCTGGCACATTCAGAGATAGAAGATGGTGCAAATCAACTGGGGATCTCTTTAACGGTCTTTAAAACACCGGTCGAGTTTCTGACTCTGGATGGGCAGATCCGGGAAGCGAAGATCATTCTGACACTTGCAGCAGAAGATCAGGCAACGCATATTCGGATTTTAAATGATATTATGACAATTTTTGAGGTAAAAGAGAATGCGGAAAGAATCTGGAATGCGGACAGTATCGAAGACATTCAAAAGATGATCCGTGAGATTGTACAGGAGGAAGTATGAAAGAAATTTATAATATGTTAAAACAGGAAAATGTAAGAATTTTACCTGGAGTAAAAGACTGGAAAGAAGCAATTCATGTTGCGGTTCAGCCTTTGGTAGATGGTGGTTATTGTGAATCAAGATATATCGATGAGATTATCAAAAATACAGAAAAACTCGGTCCTTATTATGTGCTTTGTGAAAATCTGGCACTGATTCACGGAAGCACGGATCAGGGTGTATTAAAACGCCAGATCGCGATCACGTTGCTGCGGTCGCCGCTCAAGTTCAAAGAGGATGGAGAAGATGTTCGCTTATTAGTGACATTGGCGGCAACGGATCCGGAATCTCATATGGAAATACTGCAGGCAATGACAACGATTTTTGGAGATCAGGAAAGCATCAATGCAGTATTGAATGCAGAGACAGAACAGGAAATCTATGATCTGTTTGTCAATGCGGTATAGGAAGATAGAATTGATATTTGCTTACATTTTAGGAGGATAAATATGAAATTTATTATCAATGTATTATCAACACCGGCTATTTTGGTTGGTTTAATCTCTTTATTTGGTTTGATCTTACAGAAAAAACCGGTAGAAGAAGTTATCAAGGGAACCGTAAAAACAATTGTTGGATTCTTAGTATTGACAGCAGGTTCCAGTTTCTTGCAGACAGGTTCGTTAAATGATTTTGGTACCATCTTTAACTATGCATTTAACATGCAGGGAGTTGTACCGAACAATGAAGCGATCGTATCATTAGGACTGGCTGATTTTGCACAGGATACTGCTTATATTATGTGTATCGGCATGATCGCGAATATTATTCTTGCAAGATTTTCCAGACTGCATTATATCTTCTTAACCGGTCATCACACATTATATATGTCATGTATGCTGGCAGTTATCTTGAATGTCGGCAATCTGACCGGACCGATGTTATGGGTTGCAGGCGGTTTAGTTCTGGGCCTGATCATGGTTCTTTCACCGGCAATCTGCCAGCCGACAATGACAAAGATTACCGGTACGGAAGACCTTGGATTTGGACATTTTGGAGGATCCGGTTACTGGTTCTCCGCACAGATCGGCAAGTTGTTTAAAAATAAGAGCAAATCAACAGAAGAAGTTAATTTCCCACAGAGATTGTCTTTCCTGCGTGATACAACCGTTGCAATTGGTCTGACAATGACAGTGTTCTTTATTGTTGTAACATTCGTTGCAGTTGTTGTTCGTGATGGTATGAGTGATCCGACCATTGCAGCAATGTTCGAAGGTGAGACAGAAACACACTGGTTAGTATGGGCAATTACAAAAGGATTAAGTTTCTCAGGCGGTGTATACATTATCTTAAGTGGTGTTCGTCTGATCATCGGTGAAATCGTTCCTGCATTCCGTGGTATTGCAGAAAAGATCGTTCCGGATGCAAAACCTGCGATCGACTGCCCGGTTGTATTCCCATATGCACCAAATGCAGTACTGATCGGATTCCTCGTATCTTTCTTAGGCGGAATTGTCGGATTGTTCATCCTTGGCGGCATTAATGCGGCCCTTGTACCGGTAGCTTTGATTTTGCCGGGTGTTATCCCTCATTTCTTCTGTGGTGCAACGGCAGGTGTATTTGCAAATGCAGAAGGCGGATTAAAAGGCTGTCTGGTAGGTTCTTTCTTACACGGATTGTTAATTACATTCCTTCCGGCAATCTGTATGCCGGTTATGGGCAACTTAAACTTTGCAAACTGTACTTTCTCAGATGCAGATTTCTCAATTGCAGGAATCATCTTAGGAAATATTGCACAGTTCGTAAAGAACGGCGGTTTATTCGCAGTATGTGTTGTATTATTTGCACTGCCAATTGTATATAACATCATTGCACCGAAAAAAGATAAACAGACAGAAGCATAACAGGAAATTTTCGAAAACGATAGAAGCAGACAATGGGGTCAGATGATATTTGACCCCGATAGTAAAAAGTATTTTTTTAATAATCAGGAGGTAGAAAAATGATTAGATCAATTATGTGTTGTTGTGGTTCAGGACTTGGTTCCAGTATGATCGTAAGAATGAATGTAGAGAAAACATTACAGAAGATCGGAGTATCCGGCGTGTCTGTAACGCATTCCTCAGTATCGGATGCTACAGAGAATGCAGCAGATCTGTTCGTAGTCGGAAAAGATCTTGGGAACTTTGTAAAGCAGCTTCCAAGAGTCATTATCTTAGACAATATTATGGATAAGAATGAGTTAGAACAGAAGTTAAGAGCTGAATTTGGCAAATAAAACAGAAAAGGAATTTATAGTATGAATAAGGATACCTTGCAGGAATTAAAATTGCTTTCCGCGAAAATCCGTAAAGATGTTCTGGAAATGCTGGAAAAGCGTGGCTATGGTCATATGGGAGGTTCCCTCTCACTCGTAGAACTGATGAGCGTTTTATATGGAAAGCAATTGCGATATGATGCAAAGAATCCTGATCTGACAGGGCGCGACATGGTCGTCTTATCTAAGGGACATGCAGGTCCTGTCTGGTATTCTGCACTGGCAGAAAGCGGATTCTTTGACAAAGAATGGTTATTTACACTAAATGATGGAGGGACGAGACTTCCATCCCATCCGGATCGATTAAAGACGCCGGGCGTTGATATGACAACCGGTTCATTGGGACAGGGAACATCAGCAGCAGCAGGAATTGCAACCGGATTTCGTATGAACGGTACTGACCAGTATGTCTATCTGATCGTCGGTGATGGAGAACTCAATGAAGGACAGTGCTGGGAAGCATTCCAATATCTTGCACATTACAAATTAAATCACTGCATCGTCATAATCGATGAGAATAAACGGCAGTTAGACGGTACGACAAAAGAAGTTATGAATCCGTTCAGCCTGGAAGAGAAGATGAGATCGTTCGGTTTCCATACACAGTATGTCAAAGGTGATGATGAGGAAGCCATCGATCAGGCCATCGATATAGCGAAATCCGTAACGGATCAGGCGGTCTGCATCGTCTTAGATACGATCAAAGGAGCCGGTGTTCCATATTTTGAACAGCTTGCAGGAAATCATTCGGTAAAATTTAATAATGAAGAAATCCTGGCAGCAAATCACGAAGCAATCCGGAAGCTGGATGCATATATCGAAGGAGGTGCCCAATAAGATGATTCAGTTAGCAGAGAACAGACAGGAAAAGGGAAGAGAACTCCGTGCCTGCGTGGTTGAAACACTTCAGGAACTGATGACGGAAGATGAAAAAGTTGTGGCACTGGAAGCAGATCTCGGCGGTGCAAGCGGTTTTACGAAGATTCAAAAGACAAATCCGGATCGCTTTGTACAGTGTGGAATTGCGGAAGCGAATATGGTCGGCGTGGCAGCAGGTTTGTCGGTTACCGGCTATAAACCATTCCTTCACACTTTCGGACCATTTGCAACAAGACGTGTGTTCGATCAGATCTATTTATCAGGTGCATATGCAGGAAACACGATCAATATCTATGGGTCTGATCCGGGATTTACGGTTGGTGCAAATGGCGGCACGCATACAACCTGGGAGGATGCTGCACTGATGCGGATGATTCCGGGCTCGGTCGTATGTGATGCAGCGGATGATGTTCAGCTTTCGTGGATTATCCGTGCATTTGCGGATATGGAAGGAATTCACTATGTCAGAGCGAGCCGTAAGGATACGAGAAATGTCTACGCTGCCGGCTCTGAATTTACAATCGGCAAAGGAAATATCTTACAATCCGGAAAGGATATCCTGATCCTGGCTGCAGGACAGCTCGTATCAGAGGCACTGGACGCGGCAGAAGCACTTAAAGCAGACGGCATTTCTGCAGAAGTAATCGACATGTTTACCATTAAGCCATTTGATAAAGAACTTCTTCTTGCAGAAGCAAAAGAAAAGAAGCTTGTTGTAACCATCGAAAATCATTCCATCTATGGAGGACTCGGAAGTGCAGCTGCAGAAGTTATGGCAGAAAACGGAGTGGGCATTCCATTAAAGAGAATCGGTGTGGATGAGCGTTTTGGGCAGGTCGGAACACCGGAATTTCTTCAGGAAGAATTTGGATTGACAGCAGAACAGATTAAGGAAACCATTTTAGGAACCTTATAACAGGTGTAAATCAGAAAGAGTTCAACTTCATGCATCGATTAATGGCATGAAGTTGGACTTTTTTCAAAATCTATTTCCGTTGCCATATCATGCCATATTCTTTTTCACCGGTTGCTTTATCAACACTTTCACATTGGATTTCAAATCCTTCTCGTTGATAAAAACAGATTGCCCGTTTGTTTTTCTGGTACACGTTTAACCGTAATTTTGATTTTTCATCCTTTACAGCATTCAGCAAAAGTTTGCCGATGCCGCATGACTGCATTTCGTCACAAACAAAAATACCTTCAATATATTCATCATTTAGTCCTACAAAGCCTTGTATAATGCTGTCATTTTCATATACATAGACTTCTGCCTGTAACAACATTTCTTTCACAAATTCAAAATTACTGATCCAATATTGGGCTGAGATAAAAGAATGGGCTTTTCGATTGGTATTCAACCATATATCAGCAACTCTGTTTATATCAGCTTCCCGTAACTTCCTGATCCCGGATTTGTTTATCATTCTTATGAACCTCCTGCCTAATATATTTCTTCTTTATATCCGCTGCATATAAGTATATCATAACTGCGGTTCATTTTGTCAAAAAGCGATTATGTAACCGTTGTAATTACATCATATTTTTGATATGATAATAATGGAAAAGAGGTGTTAATAATGCAGATTTCAAGCAGATTTACAATGGCAATTCATATGTTTGCCTGTATAGATACTTTTTCAGATCAGAGGATGACCAGTGATTTTATGGCAGCAAGTATTGGCACAAATCCGGTTATCGTACGAAAGATATTGCAGCAGTTAAAGGCGGCAGGGCTGATTAAAGTTGCAAGAGGAACCGGTGGTGTTACGATTATAAAACCACTAGACCAGATTACATTTCTGGATATCTATCGGGCAGTGGAATGTACACCGGAGGAAGAGCTGTTTCATTTTCATGAAAATCCAAATCAAAAATGTCCGGTTGGAAAGAATATTCATCGTGTTCTTGATCAGAGGCTGTTGGATGTTCAAAAGGCAATGGAGGAGAAGCTTTCTGAAATGACATTGGCGGATGTGAAAAAAGATATTGATGTAACTATTGACATTACATCTTGAGAATGCTATTATATACCTACAAGATGTAATAAAAACAGTTACAACAATATTAAGGAGGTAAATATCATGCAGAAAGTTGTCCAAAACAGTGTATTGAGAAAAGAGGTTAAGTATGATCTTAGAAAATATCAGAAAAGGACATGTTGACTGGAGAAATTTTTTATGCAGTACTCCGGCAAGGGATTACGTATTCCAGAAGGAGGCATATGAAAGCCGGATTGACAGGGCTGCAGAGTATCTAAGAAATGCGGACTGTATCCTGATCGGGGCAGGTTCCGGTGCATCGACCGCAGCAGGAATCCGGTATGGCGGCAAGCGTTTTACAGACAACTTTGCAGAATTCATAGAAAAATATGGCGAACGTTATATGACCGATATGTATGCGGCAGGTTTCTATCCATTTCCTTCTGAGGAAGCAAGATGGGGTTATTGGTCGAAGCATGCACTGATGAATCGATTTGATCCACCGGCATTGCCGCTTTATACCAGGCTTTTTGATATTGTGAAAGACAAAGAGTATTTTGTATTGACTACGAATGTGGATCATCAGTTTTATAAAGCGGGATTTGATGCAAAGCGAATCTTTGCAACACAGGGCGACTATGGCAAAATCCAGTGTCAGAGAGCCTGTCATCCAAAGACTTATGATGCAGAAGAACTGTTTCACAAGATGGATGAAGCAAGAAAGAATTGCCTGATTCCATCAGAGCTTGTACCAAAATGTCCGGTGTGTGGCGGCAATATGGCTATGAATCTTCGATGTGATCAATACTTTGTCGAAGATAAAGACTGGCATGAGGCAGCTGACCGGTATGCGGATTTCCTCGAACAGAATAAAGGTAAAAAGACGGTACTTTTGGAACTTGGAGTTGGATTTAACACGCCGATTATTATACGCTTTCCATTTGAAAAGATGGTGCGCGAGAATCCGACATATAGCCTGATACGCCTGAATATGGACGAGGCGGTGGTGCCGGAAAGCTTTGGAAAACGTGCAGTCGGTATAGGTGGAGATATGGCAAAGGCAATTATGGATATAAGGGGGCTTGTATCATGACACAGGATGAACGAAGAGAATATCTGATTCGGTATCTTTTAAAAGAAGAAATACGGTTTGGCAGACAGCAAATTCCGGCAGATAAGCAGGAACAGGAGAATCTGCTGCGGTCACTTATGAATGTCAGACCGCCAAGACCAGTCAGTGAGGATTTCTTAAAAATTCAGGATGAATATCTGGAAAAAAGAAACATTGAACGCGGCATAACGGATGTTGCAGACTTAAAACCTGTCAAATCAGATCCGAGACTTTATATCTGGCAGGGTGATATTACAACATTGAAATGCGATGCGATTGTAAATGCCTGCAATTCACAGATGCTTGGATGCTTTTCACCAATGCATGCCTGTATTGATAATTTTATTCATACTTATGCAGGAGTGGAGCTTCGCCTGAAAATGCATGAAATTATGACGAAGCAGGGACACGAAGAAGAGACAGGAAAGGCAAAGATTACTTTAGGCTATAATCTTCCGGCAAAATATATCCTTCATACGGTTGGACCGATCATACAATGGTCGGTAACAAAGGAAGATGAGGAACTGCTTGCAAGCTGTTACAGAGAGTGTTTGAAACTTGCCGCTGATACAGGTGCGGAATCTGTCGCATTTTGTTGTTTGTCCACAGGCGTATTTCGTTTTCCGCAGCAGAGAGCAGCAGAAATTGCTACAGAGACAGTAAAGCAATTTATCGATAAAGATAACAGAATCTCTAAAGTAGTTTTTAATGTATTTAAAGACGATGATTTCGAAATATACAGTGATTTGCTGTAAGCAATGATTTTTAGAGTATCCGGACATGGATGCTAATATGAAAAATTTCTGACAAAATTCCTATAGGCAAAAAAGAATATCGTGAATATAATTAGAGGGTATAAATGGATAGAAGATACTTCGCCTTCAGGGGCGGTCAGTTACGAACCAAGAGAGAGGTAGAACATGTACACGGTATTACTTGCAGTAAAAAGTAAAATGATCCTGCAGGAATTAAAGAGACTCCGAATTTGGGGTGATTCCAGTGGCTTTCAAATCTGTGAAATCACGTCTGACTTCGAAAAATTGATTGAAAAGCTGCAGGGGACACATTACTGTTTAGTATTGATGGAAGCGACGTCGGATAATCATGTGACAGCACTTCTTGAAACAATCAAAAAAGAAAAACTTTGCAAAGCAGTCGCTATCGTCAGTGAGAATCCGGATTTTAAGACAGTACGAAAAAGTTTTTTACTCGGGGTGGATGATTTCTTTGCCACGCCCTTTGAAATCAGTCAATTTGTATCACTTTTCAATAAAATAGAGAATGCAGAGCATGGGAAAATCGAGGAAGAAATATGCAGGAAAGAAGAACTGCTCAATTATTTTGAGCATGTGGATCGGGCGATAAAAGTATATCTGGATGAATTCCTTTATACCGTTCTTTCTGAATATATAGATCTGTCAGAAGCATTCGCCTGTGTGAAACGGATTTTAGGCAGTGTGATCAGAGAATTATTTGAATGTCATGAATGGCTGGCGTTTTATTTTGCCCCCGAAGATTACATTCCTCAGGAAGGAGAGTTTCCTGATTACGAAGAAATAATACAAAAGAGTATGGAAGACTTTTATGCGTTTTTTCTTGAATTTTCAGAATTGTACCCGATACATGCGGACGAATTAGATGATATTCTTCTTTACATTTTGAACAGACCGGAAGGGAATGTAAAACAAAAGACGATTTCAAAGGAATTGTACATAAACCGTTCTTACCTCAGTACCGTCTTTGCTGCTCAGATCAGGGTGAATTTTGTTGATTATGTTAATATAGTAAAGATGAAGAGGGCAGCATATTTATTGAAGCATACAAGGATGAAAGTGATTGAGATAGCGGGAGCATTGGATTATAAAGATATGGGATATTTTTTAAAAAGATTTAAAGCAAAGTATGGCGTGACGCCATCTCAATATCGGATTCCGGAGACATATGAATTTCAGATTTAAGAGAGGTAATGGAAAATGGCAAATATCTATCAAAAAGTTACGGACCTGGTCGGAGGCACGCCGATTTTGGAATTGCAGGAATATGCAGCAGTAAATGAATGCAAAGCAAGGATTCTTGCAAAACTGGAATATATGAATCCGGCAGGTTCCGTCAAGGACAGGGTTGCAGTGAGGATGATCGATGAAGCGGAGAAGGCCGGCGTTCTTCATAAAGGAGATGTGATTATTGAGCCGACTTCCGGGAATACGGGAATCGGGCTGGCCTGTGTGGCAGCAGCTCATGGATATCGTCTGATCATCACGATGCCGGAAACGATGAGTCTGGAGAGAAGAAAGCTTCTGTCTGCATATGGAGCAGAGCTTGTTCTGACACCTGCTTCCAGAGGAACGAAAGGAGCCATAAAAAAAGCAAATGAACTGGCAGAAGAAATGGGCGGATTTGTTCCCGGTCAGTTTACGAATCCGTATAACCCTCAAACCCATTATGATGCGACCGGACCTGAAATCTGGGAAGATACAGAGGGGGAAGTAGATATTTTCGTTGCCGGAGTCGGTACCGGAGGAACGATTACCGGAATTGGGAAATATTTGAAAGAAAAAAATCCGGCAATAGAGATTGCAGCGGTAGAGCCTGCAGGATCTCCTGTCTTGTCAGACGGAATTCCGGGTCCACATAAAATTCAGGGGATTGGAGCAGGATTTATACCGGATATTCTGGATTCTGAAGTTTATGATGAAATCATAACGGTAGGTGATGAAGAAGCATTTGCAGCCTGTCGGAAATTGGTGGAAACAGAAGGAATTTTGTGCGGAATATCTTCCGGAGCGGCTTTGTACGCTGCAAAAAAGCTGGCCGTGAGACCGGAAAATGAAGGGAAAACGATTGTAGTATTGCTGCCGGACAGTGGTGAAAGGTATCTGTCTATGGGAGTTTTTGATTAAATTTAAGAAAGAATTCAGTGTTAAGGCGCTTTCAACAGCATGGGAATATGTTGTTGGAAGCGTTTTTTCTATATGATGTGACTTATGTTAGAAAAAAGTCTATGGAAAATAAATAGACAGAATTCAAAAGAAAAAAGAAAACGGGAGTAGTATAACTGAATAATCATACAGAAAAGGAAGGTAATGAAAAATGAAAAAGAGAATATTATCGTTGATTTTAACTTTAGTTGTAATATCTGTCTTTGTGGCAGGATGTGGATCTGCGGGAGAAAAATCAGATACGGATTCTTCGAAGGCCGGAAGTAAAACTTCCACAGTCTCTGAGAATACGGATGATTCCGTACTCCGGATTGGAGCACAGCCGTATCCTCTGTACATACCGGTGTATGTGGCAAAGGAATTAGGATATCTGGATGAAGAATTTAAGGAGATTGGTGCTTCCTATGAATGGAAGGAGTTCCTGTCAGGTCCTCTGGTAAATGAAGCAGTGGCAGCCGGTGAATTAGATATGGGATTCATGGCTGACCTTCCTGCGATTATTGCAAAATCTTCCGGACAGGATATTGAGATTGTATCAAATGTGGCATATGGAGAGAAAGGACTTGCAGTACTGGTAAAATCTGATTCGGATATTACGAGTGTGGCAGATCTGAAGGGCAAGAAAGTGGCTTATGCAACAGGCTCTTATGCACAGCATCTTCTGGCACTGTTACTCTCTAAGGAAGGATTGTCTTTGGATGATGTAGAATCCGTTAATCTGGGAGCAAGTGATCAGCCGGCGGCATTATCCGGCGGCGAAGTAGATGCGATCGTCATCTGGGAACAGTATATAACCCAACTGACCAGTGATGGAACAGCAAAAGTTCTTGCAGATGGAACCGGAGTAAAACGCGGAAACATGATCACTTATTTTGTAACGGATTATGCCAAAGAACATCCGTTGATCGTGGAAGCATATATCAAAGCTTTAAATAAGGCAGATGAACAGATTAAAAAAAATCCGGACGCATGTGCAGAAGCCGTTGCAGAAGATTTTGGCGTGGATGTGAAGCAGATGAAACAAATCATTAAAAACTTTACTTATCAGACGGAACTGACGGATGAAGATATCAAAGAGATCACGAAGGTAAAAGATTTCTCTCTGGAAGCTGGTATTATTCAGAAGGATATCGATATGGACAGTTTTATTAACAGCGAATATCTGGAGAACGTAGACAAATAAAGAACAGGAGAAGAGCATGGAACAAAAGAAAACAAAAAAAAGAGGCATTGGATATTGGATTTTATATTTGGCATTGCCGGTATTGATTTTAATTGTCTGGGAAGGTGCTGATCTGGCAGGACTGATTCATTCGTATTCCATGCCTTCGCCGGTTGCAATTGTTCAGGTGACGATCGAATATATACAAAACGGGCAATTATGGACGAATATTCAGGTGAGTCTGATTCGAGTTCTGGAAGGATTTTTCCTGGCTTTTATTACTTCATTTGTGATTGGAGTGAATGTGGCAATCTTCCCTAAATTTGATGCTTTTATGGATCTTGTCATTCAGATTCTGAGACCGATTCCGCCGATTGCGTGGATTCCGCTCGCAATTCTCTGGTTCGGAATCGGTCAGGGATCCAAGATCTTTATCATATTCCTGGGTGCATTTTTTCCGATTTTTCTTAACACTGTGGATGGAATTAAAAATATTGATGGAAAGTATTTTGAATTGTGCGAAGTATATGAAACGCCTAAAATCGAGCTTATTAAAAAAGTAGTCATTCCGGGAGCACTTCCATCCATCACGACAGGTATTCGTCTGGGCGTCGGAAATGCCTGGGTATGCGTAGTAGCAGCAGAAATGATTGGAGCCACAAGCGGCGTTGGATACATGTTATCGAATGGACGAAGTCTTTCAAGACCGGATATTGTAATTCTTGGAATGCTGATCGTCGGTATTTTTGGAAAGATCATGGATGATATTCTGAAAAAAATACGGGAAAAAGTCATCGTATGGAACTAGGAGAGAAAAATGGGAAAAAATATTGTAGAGATTCGAAATCTGACCAAAATATTTGAGACAAAAGAAAATAGAGTGACAGCACTGAAAAATATTAACCTTTCTATAGAAGAAGGAAGTTTTATTTCTATTATAGGGGGAAGCGGGTGTGGGAAGAGCACGCTCCTTCGGATTATCGGAGGACTTGAGACCGTCTATCAGGGCGAAGTTTTGTTAGAAGGTAAGAAAGTCAGCGGACCTTCGAGAAAGAAAGGGTTTATTTTTCAGGATCATCGGCTGCTTCCATGGCTTACCGTGGAAGAAAATATCCGCTTTAGTCTGCCTGGAGAGCAAAAGAATAATCAAAAGCTGATTCAGGAGAATCTTGAACTGGTGGGACTGACCGGATTTGAAAAGGCTTATCCCAAACAGCTTTCCGGAGGAATGGCACAGAGAGTTGCCATCGCAAGAGCACTTGCAAACAAGCCGGATATCTTGCTTTTAGATGAACCATTTGGAGCGTTAGATGCATTTACAAAAGTCCATCTGCAAGAACAGATGCTGAAAATCTGGAAAAAGGAAAAGATCACCATGATTATTGTTACGCATGACATTGACGAGGCAATTTATCTGGGAAATAAGGTGGTTGTTATGACGCCGCGGCCCGGACAAATTAAAAATATACATCAGATTAATCTGGGAAATCCGAAAAGAAGAACCGGAAGTTCATTCGCACAGGCACGGGCGATGATATATAAAGAATTTTTTGAAGAGACAGAAATTCCGTTCTCTTATTCTATTTAATAGATCAGATGTGGGATGACTCCTACATGCAAGAGACTGGAACATGTACAGAGAAAGGAGCAGAAGATGGCGGAATTAAAGATATTATCTCCACAGGAGGAAAGAATTGAATATGAAAGAAAGCATCACGTCAGGCAATTTGTAAACAACAATCGGGCGTCAGAGATATTGCAAACGATCCGAAATGCCAAACCGCAGATTGATATCGAGAGAGGCCTTTACTTTACGGAATCTTTTCAGGAGACGGAAGGACAGCCTCAGATTCTCCGATGGGCAAAAGCACTTTACCGTTATGCAGAGAAAGCAACGGTTTATATTGACGATCATCAATTACTGGCAGGCCGCTGCGGAAAACAGGGCAGATATGGAATTCTCTATCCGGAATTGGACGGGAATATCTTTCAAGAGGCGGTAGAAAAACTGCCGGTCAGAGAAAACTCTCCATTTGATATTTCCGAGGAGGATGCCAGGATTGTAGTGGAAAAAATCGCTCCTTACTGGGTTGGAAAAACGTTTCATGAAGATCTGGCAAAGGCACTGACGGAAGAAACCACTCGTCTTACTTATAATCCGGGAAAAGAACTTACTTCGCGGTATATCGTCAATGAAACGGCATCCTTCCGGTCTTCGCTTCAGTGGGTGCATGATTATGAAATTGTGATGGAGAAAGGGTTTGGCGGAATCAAAAAAGAGGCAGAGGAAAGACTGAAGGAATTGGACGAATACAGTCCGATCGATCAGACAGAAAAGAAACCATTTCTGGAAGCGGAAATCCTGACCTGCGATGCCATCATCTTGTGGGCACACCGTCATGCGAAAGCTGCAAGGACACTGGCCGGGCAGGAATCCGATGTTATCAGAAAGAAAGAACTGGAAGAAATTGCTAAAATCTGCGATTATGTGCCGGAAAATCCGCCGAGAACCTTTCGGGAAGCGATGCAGGCACAATGGTTTACTCAGATGTTCTCCAGAGTGGAGCAAAAGACGGGAACCATTATCTCCAATGGCAGAATGGATCAGTATCTGTATCCATTTTATAAAAAAGATATTGAAGAAGGCAGGATTACGGATAGCCAGGTTCAGGAATTGTTTGAATGCATGTGGGTAGCCATGGCACAGTTTATTGACCTGTATCTCTCCGACACCGGCGGTGCTTTCAATGAAGGTTATGCCCATTGGGAAGCCGTAACGATCGGGGGACAGACAAAAGAAGGACTGGACGCCACGAATGAACTCAGTTATATCTTATTGAAATCAAAACGGGAATTCCCGCTCAACTATCCGGATCTGGCGGCAAGAATTCATACCCGCAGTCCAAAACGATTTCTTTATGAAGTCGCAGAGACGATCAAAGCAGGAGAAGGCTTCCCGAAATTATTGAATGACGAAGATATCGTACCTCTGCTTCTTTCGAAAGGTGCAGCATTTGAGGAAGCATATGATTATTCTGTCTCCGGCTGTGCGGAATGCCGCATGCCAAACCGCGATACCTATACCAGTCCGAATGCCTATATTAATTTTGCGGCAGCTCTGGAAATGGTGATTTATAATGGCCATATGCAAAAATACGGCGAGGAGCTTCTCGGGTTAGAAACCGGTGAATTTGAAGAATTTACTTCTTTTGATGAGATATTGGAAGCGTTCTTAAAACAACAGAGATATTTTATCAAGCATGCATTTATCCAGCAGCATGAAATTATCCGGCTCAGAGCACAGCATTTTGCCAGTCCACTCGGATCGTCCCTTCATAAACTCTGCAGGGATACTTATACGGATCTTCATCAGCCGAAAATAGAGGGCGGCATCGATCTGGGGTATTTTGAATATATGGGATTTGCCACAGTCATCGATTCTCTGGCGGCCATTAAAAAAGTCGTATTTGAAGAGAAAACGGTCACGCTCGCACAGCTAAAGGAGGCGTTGGAGCACAATTTTGAAGGATACGAAATAATCCGACATCGTCTGCTGAATGCACCAAGTTACGGAAATGATGATCCATATACGGATGAGATCGGGAAACGGTTAGACCGTGAAGCACAGGAATTTACAAAGAAGTATGGCGATGAATTGGGCGTACACATGGATCTTCGGCTGGTGCCATTTACCTCGCATGTACCGTTTGGAAAAGTGGTCAGTGCAACGCCAAATGGAAGACTGGCGTATACGCCATTGTCGGATGGTTCCAGTGCATCTCAGGGAGCTGATTTGAATGGACCGACTGCTGTTCTGCTGTCGAATTATGCGACAAAGAACTATGATCACAACGAACATGCCGGACGCCTGATCAATATTAAATTAAGTCCGGCCTGTGTAAAAGGACCGGAAGGAACCGAAAAACTGGTGCAGTTTATTGAGGCGTGGAGAGATTTGAAATTATGGCACTTGCAATTTAACGTGTTAAATACAGATACTTTGAGAGAGGCACAAAAGCATCCGGAAAATTACAGAAATCTTCTGGTGCGGATTGCCGGATATAGTGCATATTTTACAGAACTGACCAAAGATCTCCAGGATGACATCATTTCCAGAACGGAACATGAGGCTGTATAATTTATGGAAAAAGCGAAAAAGATCAAAAAAACCTATGTATTCAATATCCAGCATTATTCTTTGCATGATGGTCCGGGAATACGCACGATTGTATTTCTGAAGGGCTGCCCAATGCGATGCCGCTGGTGCTGCAATCCGGAGTCGCAAAGATACGAACAGGAGATTTCTTATGTGGAAAATAAATGCATCGGAAAGAAAGCTTGCGGACTCTGCACGCAAAATTGCAGTGCAGGTATTACATTTCGGGAAGAAGGCGAAAAAGATCCCGCTGTGATCGATATGGAAAAATGCAGAGATAACCTGGCTTTGGCAGAACTATGTCCTGCCAGAGCCATCAAAAAAGAGGGAGAAATCTATTCGATAAAAACCCTGCTCGACATCGTAGATCGGGACAGGGTTTTTTACGGACAGGGAGACGGCGGTCTGACGGTAAGCGGCGGAGAACCGCTGACACATCCGGAAATTTTGCTGCCCCTTTTGAAAGAAGCAAAGCAGCGGCGGATCCATACTGCAATAGAAACATGCGGGTATGCGGATTATGGCGTATTAAAAGAAGCGGCCGGGTACCTGGATTACATCTTATATGATATCAAATCCATGGACAGCGAAAAACATCTTTCCTATACCGGAAAGAGAAATGACATGATCTTAGAAAACTTTGATAAACTGTGCCGGGATTTTCCGAAAATTCCGAAAAAAGTAAGGACTCCGATCATTCCGGGATTCAATGATACGGCAGATGATGTTAAGAAAATTTTGGCATTTATCAAAAACAGACCGAATGTCTCTTATGAACCTCTTCCATACCATAGTTTTGGAAGAGGAAAGTATAAAGCACTTGGACGGGAATATCCGATGGGAGATGCAAAACTGGATCCGGCACGGATGGAGGAAATCAATGAATTGGAATTACATACAGCCGGTGGAGATTATCTTCGGGAACGGAAAGCTCTCTGAACTGGCAAAGTTAACACAAAAATCAAAACATATTTTATTAGTATCCGATCCTTTTTTTCAGCAGAACGGACTGGTCGATAAAATAAAGTCTATCTTGGGAAACATTCTGGTATTTGATGAAATATCCCCGAATCCGGATGTAAAAGAAGTAAATCGATGCAGTGCTCTGATAAGAGAAAAGCAAATTGATACGATTCTGGCACTTGGAGGCGGCAGTTCCATGGATCTGGCGAAAGCTGCATCCATCAGAGCAGAAAGAATGGAAGATTATCACGATGGGAAAAAAGTGGTTCCCGCAGATCACATTCCTGTTATTGCGATTCCGACGACTTCGGGTACCGGAAGCGAAGTAACTTCTGTAGCTGTGCTGACGAATCGAAAGACCGGTAAAAAGGCGCCCGTTGTGTCAGACAGTTTTTATCCAAAGGTGGCATTGATCGATCCTGAGATTACGTTATCCTTGCCTCCTTATATGACAGCCTCTACAGGAATTGATGTTTTATGTCATGCGGTAGAAGGATACTGGAGCCGGGGACATCAGCCCATATGTGATGCTTTGGCGATCCATGCCATTAAGCTGGTGCTGCAAAATCTTGTGAATGCCTGTCACAATGGAAAGGACAAAGAAGCGCGGGAAAAACTTTCAGAGGCATCTGTAATTGCGGGTCTGGCATTTTCTCTTCCGAAAACGACCGCCTGTCATGCATGTTCTTTTCCGCTGACGAACATTTATCATATTCCTCATGGAGAGGCATGTGGTTTGACACTGGATTATTTTATAAAAATAAATGCAGGAGATAAGAGAACGCAGGAACTTGTACATTGTTTAGGTTATGAGACGGTAAATGATTTTGCAAATACAGTGAAAGATTTGAAAAAAGAATTGCATTTGCGGATAAATCTGGAGGAATTTTCATTGAGTGAAGATGAAATTCAGGAACTTGTTCAATTAAGCCATCATCCGAACCTGAACAATAATCCGGTTTCGGTTACGGATGAAATATTATCTGATCTATATTATGAATTGGGAGGAAAAAAGAAATGAAAGAATTAAACAGAGAGCAGGTTTTGGAATATGATAAAAAATACAATCAGCATCCGTGGCTGACAGGATCAGTAAATCCAATTCCGGTTGAACGGGCAGAGGGTATTTTTTTCTGGGATTATAATGGGAAAAAATATTATGATATGTCCAGTCAGCTTGCAAATGTGAATCTGGGATATGGAAATAAAGAAATCATAGAGGCAATAAAAAAACAAGTGGAGATATTGCCGTATATAGCACCTGCTTATGCCTCCGGACCCAGGTCGGAATTAGCAAAAATGCTGGTTGAACTTGCTCCGGATAATATGGCTAAAGTCTTTTTCAGCTGCGGAGGATCTGATGCCAATGAAGCTGCTATCTATGCCGCAAGAACGTTTACCGGAAGAAGCAAAGTATTGTCCAGATATCGAAGTTATCATGGTTCTACCTTAGGATCGGGGAATTTGTCAGGAGATCCGAGACGTTTTGCTTTAGAAAAACCGGCAGCAAACGGATATTTGAAGTTTTATGATCCGTATGTATATCGTTCCGGACAAAACTTTAAAGATGATGAGGAAGCATCGCATTATTATCTTGCACAATTAGAAGAACAGATCCAGTATGAGGGATCCGATCAGATCGCAGCCATTGTCGTAGAATCCATTACGGGAGCGAACGGTGTGATCATTCCACCGGACGGATACTTGCAGGGACTTAGGGCATTGTGTGATAAATATGGCATTCTTTTGATTTGTGATGAGGTAATGGCCGGCTTTGGAAGAACGGGAAAGATGTTTGCTTTTGAACATTGGAATGTCAAACCGGATATTATTTCCTTTGCAAAGGGAGTAACCTGTGGTTATGTTCAGCTGGGAGGAATTATCATCAGTGAGCAGATTGCAGATTTTTTCAAAGATAACACATTTCTTTGGGGATTAACGTATAGCGGACATTCTCTGGCGTGTGCGGCGGGCATTGCCTGTGTAAAATATTATCAGGAACACGATATATTCCGTCATGTTCAAAAAACAGGAGTTGTATTTGGTCAGCTGCTGGAAGAATTAAAAGCAAAGCATCCATGTGTCGGCGATGTGAGATATATTGGCCTGTTTGGCGCAGTGGAATTGATGAAGGATCGGGAGAAAAAGATTCCGCTTATTCCGTATGGATATGATGAAAATGCAACGATGGCATGGATTCAGGGATTGCTCAAAGAGCGGGGATTTGCAGCTTACGGCAGGGAAAATAATATTAATCTTGCACCGCCTCTTATCATTACGGAAGAACAACTGAGAGCGGCATTCCGGATTCTGGATGAAGTGTTGACCATTGTTGATAACGAGCTGATATAAGAATAATTTTTGATTTTTCTCACATAGAAAATATTTAAAAATAAATCCGATTGATGCAGCCGGAATTATGAATATAATGAAGCTAAAATTAGCAGAATGGAGGATAAACAAATGAGTTTTATGATTGCGTTTGGGTTGGCAAGTATTATGCTGCTCATAGGAGTCTTTTTAAGAGCCGAGATTCCATTTTTGAGGAATATGCTTGTACCCGCAAGTGTTATTGCAGGGGTATTAGGCATTGTCTTTATGAATGTTGTATCCAATATCGGAATAGACGTTGGAACAGATTTTGACATGTTTACACAAATTGTAAATAATCTTTTTACAATATCATTTATTTCGATCAGTTTGACAAGTACGCCAAAGACGGAAGGAAACAGCGCAAAAAATACAGTGAAAGGTGCAGTGGGACTTGGTCTGGTCTGGTGTCTTCTTTATGCATTAACGCCTGTCATTGCGACTGCTGTTGTTGCTCTGATCGGAAAAGCATTTCATATGAATAGTGTTTATGGTATGCTGATTCAGTTTGCATTTTGCCAGGGACCGGGACAGTCTGCCACATATGGGGCGATTTTTGAACAGTTTGGCTGGGAGAATGCTGCTATGGTGGCTATTGCGTTTTCTGTCATAGGATTTCTCGTTGCGTTTTTAGCAGGTGTTCCGGCAGCAAAATGGGGTATTTCCAGGGGCATTGCAAAAAACTGCGGAAAGATAGATGAAACTGTTTTAAAAGGATATTTTAAGAAAGAGGACCAGACCGATTATATGGTAAAGGATACGACCTGCAACAGTAATATTGAGACATTAGCATTTCATATTGCATTGATCGGCTTATGCTATATTCTGGCTGTATTGATCGGCAAAATTTTAGGATTGATTCCGGGATTTTTAGGCACATCCATGGAAGGAATGATGTTCATGAATGGTATGTATGCGGCTTATATCGTAAAATGGATCCTGAAAAAACTGCATTTGGAATTCCTGAAGGAGAACACTCTTCAAAGCAAGATTACCGGCTGGATCGCAGATTATCTTGTCGTATGTGCTTTTATGGCGGTTTCAATCACGATTATCAGCAGATGGATCGTACCAATTCTGGCGGTGTGTCTGGTGGTAACGGTCGTTACGGTTGCTGTTTGCTTTTACTTTGGACAGCGTATGGGCGGCAGCAATGATTTTGAAAGAACATTGGGACTTTATGGTACCTGTACGGGAACCGTACCAAGTGGTATTGCTCTTGTACGCATTGTTGATCCAAACTTCCATACCTCAACGAGCGTGGAGCTTGGAGCATGTAACCTTGTGATGATGGCAAGTACGCCTATTTATTTTATAATTCTTGCGCTTGCTTCCGGAAGTATTGGAATGCTTCCGGCTATTGGAGGATTATTCCTGTGCGTAGTACTATATTTAGTCGTGCTGAAATTAACAAAAACATGGGGGAAAAAGACATTTAGCTGGAAGGGAAGCAGGTAATGGAAACGCTCTATTATAATGGAAATATTATTACGATGGAAGATGGAGGAGAACCGGAGGCAGTTATTGTCAAAGATGGAATCATTTCTTTTGTCGGAAGCCAAAAAGAAGCGGAAAAAATAATTGATGCAAAATCAGAACGAAAAGATTTGAAAGGGCATTGTCTGATGCCATCTTTCATTGATTCTCACAGCCATGTATTTACAAATGGTCAAATGTCATTATGCGCAGAGTTGGGAGAGTGTAATTCATATGAGGATGTGATCAATACTTTGAAGAGCTTTATGAAAGAAAAAAAGATCGGACCAAATGGTGCTGTTATAGGGTTCGGCTATGATCATAATTTTCTTAGAGAAGGTGGGCAGCCGGATAAAAGAGTTCTTGATAAGGTTAGCGTTGATATTCCGGTCATCATTTTACATGTTTCCGTGCATATGGCCTGTGTCAATAGCAAAGCACTTGAACTGTCCGGCATCACAAATAATACACAGGATCCTCAAGGTGGTATGATTGGTCGTCTGGAGGATGGAAAAGAACCCAGCGGTTATCTTGAGGAAGCAGGTATGGCATTCGTGCAAAGCATTATTGCAAAGAACATTAAGTCGGATATTGAAGCTATGGCATCCGGGATGCAGAAGGCTTATATCGAAAACGGCGTTACGACTGTTCAGGATGGAGCCACCACAGAAGGGAATCTTAAAGCTTTAAAAATGATCTCTGATCTGGGAAAATTGAAACTGGATGTGGTGGCATACCCTCTAATATCCTCCGATGGCGAGGAGCTTCTTCATAATAATAGAGAATTGTGTGGAAAGTATAAGAACCATCTGAAAATTGGAGGTTATAAGCTGGTGCTGGACGGCTCACCGCAGGGAAGATCTGCATGGATGTCAAAGCCATATCTTAATGGTGCAGAAGGATATTGCGGTTATCCATGGATGGAGGATGAAGAGGTTAAAAAGTATGTTAAAACGGCAATCGAAGATGGACAGCAGATTCTGGCTCATTGTAATGGGGATGCAGCAAGTGAACAGTATATTACTGCTTATGAGGCAGCAATAAAAGAAACCGGCAGTAAAGAGGATCTGAGACCAGTCATGATACATTGTCAGACTGTTCGAAATGATCAGCTGGATCGAATGGCAAAGCTCAATATGATTGCGTCAATCTTTGTGGGGCACGTTTATTATTGGGGAGATGTACATATTAAAAATCTGGGACCGGAAAGAGGAAACCATATCAGTCCTGTTAAAGATGCTTTGGATTATGGAATAAAAGTAAATTTCCATCAGGATACCCCCATTACCAGACCTGATATGCTGCATTCTGTCTGGTGTGCCGTTAATCGCATCAGCAGGAGCGGGGCAGTCATTGGACAGAATCAGAAAATATCGGTATATGAAGCATTGAAGGCGGTAACGATTGATGCTGCCTATGAATATTTTGAAGAAGATTCGAAAGGAAGCATCAGGGCTGGAAAGCACGCAGATCTGGTAATTTTGGACCGATCACCTTTGAAAATCGATCCTTTGGAGATTAGAGATATTCAGGTTATTGAGACCATTAAAGACGGAAAAACAATATACGCCGGATCATTTCATTGATGATGGCAAAGTGTGTCTGACAAATTTGAACAGGCAAGTTCATAGCGATCAGGAAAACGGAGGGCATGAAAATGGCAAAGAAAGAAAATAAATATAAAGGTTACGACATTACGACACAGGCAATCCATACAGGAACCGATTATGACATGGAGACAGGTGCGGTTCGGCGGCCGCTTCATATGGCAAACAGTTTCAAATTACCGGATGACTTGTCTCAGGTCAACTATTCTTCGACCGATCTTCTGATGTATGCCAGAAATGGAAATCCCAACCAACACTGGCTGGAAGAAAAAATCGCGGCTCTGCATGATGCGGATGATGCAATTGTGCTGGCGAGCGGAGTTGGTGCTTTGCATGCCTTATTCTGGACACTTCTGGAATCGGGGAACAGAGTCGTATATCCAAATGTAAGCTATATGGCCGTCTATAGAATGTTCCATGAGCTTTTTAACAGAAAATTTAAAGTAGATACTATTATGGTGGATATGACAGATCTGGAAGCGGTGAAAAAAGCGATTACTCCCGGAACCAAACTGGTACATATCGAAACACCGGATAATCCTACAAATGGGATTACAGATATTGCGGCGATTGCTGAAATCGCACATCAAAATGGAGCCGTTCTGTCTGTAGATAATACTTTTGCCTCGCCTTACAATCAGAAACCGCTGGATCTGGGTGCTGATTTTGTGGTAGAAGCAGTTACGAAATATATCAATGGTCATGGAGATGCACAAGGCGGGGCAATCATTTCCAACGACTTGAAGACGATGGATCGAATCCGATATGAAGCACAGGTAAACGTCGGTTCTGTCATAAGTCCTTTTAATGCATGGCAGATTTTTCGGGGCTCGGTGACATTTCCGCTTCGTATGGAGCGGATTAATCAGTCTGCACAAAAGATTGCAGAATGGCTGGAGAAAAGAAAAAATGTTACTTTTGTATCCTATCCGGGGCTTTTCAGCCATCCCGGACATGAAATTGCGGCAAAACAGATGAAAAACGGATATGGAGGGGTCATTGCGTTTGGATTAAATGCAGATGACAAAACGGTAGAACATTTTTGTGCAGCCCTTAAGGTAGTTACGTTCGCAGTTTCCCTCGGACACGATGAAAGCCTTATTTTCCCACAGCCAAGTTATGATGAGAGGATCCATCTGTATCCGGAGAAATTCCGGAAAGGATTTATCCGCTTCAGCGTGGGACTGGAAGATCCCGATGACATCATTCAGGATCTCGATGAGGCACTTACAGCTGTCGGATTATAAAAAATAAGGGGCAAAAGAACAGAGAGGCGGACGAGAACCCGTTGTTTATAATTTTTAAGAATATGTAAGAGAATGAAGCTGGTTAAATGGATATTCATCTAGTATAATAAAAGAAAAAGAGTGAGCTGTGAGAAAGGAATGGTGAATATATGATTACGACAACAACACCTTCAGTCGAAGGAAAAAGAATTATTGAATATCGGGGTATTGTATTTGGAGAAGTCATTTCCGGGGTTAATTTTGTTAAGGATCTGGCCGCTTCCTTTACGAATTTCTTCGGCGGTAGATCGGGAAGTTACGAGGAAGAGCTGATTCAGGCAAGAGAAAATGCTGTTCGGGAGATGGAACAGCGTGCAGCATCGATGGGAGCAAATGCTGTTGTTGGTGTTGATATTGATTATGAGGTACTCGGTGCAGATAATGGAATGCTGATGGTAACGGCGAGTGGAACCGCAGTTGTCATTGAATAGCATATGAATCTGACCGGGCATGGACAGATGATCAATAAGCGGAGAATGCAGGATGTAAGATTCTGTATTCTCCGCTTTTCTTTGTTGTGTGGAAAAATGTAAGGTTTTTGCTTATCTTTTTTAATAAAAACTTTAAATATAAATTTCGAACATATGTTATAATGCGTTTATACAGTTCTCTGATAGGAATGGAACAGAGTGTGTGATGATAAAGTATAAAAAAGATGGAGGAAGAAACCTTGTCAAATACAGATTTAAAGAAACGTTTTGAATTTCGAGATATTTTACCGGAGGAAGCTGAACAGACCGTGGCGATTGAGAACATTTGCTTTCCGCCGAATGAAGCCTGTTCAGCGGAGATGATGCGGGAAAGAGTCGAAAAAGTTGCTGACTTTTTCTTAGCAGCAGTTGATCGAAAGACAGGCAGAATTGCCGGTTTTTTAAATGGAATTGCAACGAGCGAACCTTCTTTTCGGGATGAATTTTTTTCGAATGCGGATCTGCATGACCCGAACGGTGCCTATGTGATGCTTGCAGGACTTGATGTACTCCCGGAATACCGGGAACAGGGACTGGCACGTGAACTGGTATTTTGTTACTTGAAGAGAGAGCTGGAACGCGGAAGAAAAGAAGTGGTTCTAACCTGTCTGGATGCAAAGGTTAAGATGTATGAGAAGATGGGATTTTATGATAATGGAATCGCGAATTCATCCTGGGGCGGAGAACAGTGGCATGAGATGCGTTATGTATTAGATGGAAGTCCGCAATAGGAGTCTTAGAAAAGAAAGGTGATGATGAACATGCTTACTTTAATCTTTACGATTTTGATGTTTGCAGTATTTGGGAAGATGATCTGGTTTGCATTTCGTGCGGCATGGGGAATTACAAAAGTATTGTTTTCCGTTGTGCTGCTTCCTGTCGTATTGATTGGTCTTGTAGTTGCCGGACTGATGTATGTTGCACTGCCGATTCTGGCAGTGATCGGAATTGTCCTGCTGATCGGCGGCTTAAGCAGGTAAAGGAGCAGGAAAAATGAGCGATTATATTACGACTTATACCGGCAGACATTTTTATCCGACAGATCCAGATCCGGATTTGATTGATATCAGAGACATTGCCCATGCATTATCTTTAATCTGCAGGGGCAATGGACAGGTAAAGACGTTTTATTCTGTGGGACAGCATTGTATTCAATGTGCAAAGGAAGCACAGGCAGGTGGATTGTCATATAAAATGATCCTTGCATGCCTGCTTCACGATGCCGGAGAATGCTATCTGTCCGATGTTCCAAGACCATTTAAAAAGACACTGAATGGATATGAGGAACTGGAAGATAAGATTTTAGATATGATCTACCAGAAGTTTCTGGGAGGGAAGCTGACCGGAGAGGAGCAGAGGCAGTTAAAAGAGATCGACGATGCACTGCTCTGGTATGATCTTGAGTATCTTTTAAATGAAAAGCAATACGGAGAAGCTCCAAAGCTTCATGCTGAATTGAATTATAGCGTCAGAGCATTTGATGAAGTGGAAAAAGAATATTTGGAGATTTTTGATAGGCTGAAAAAACTGATTTAATGGGAAAGGAAAGAAATAAAAGATATAGAGAGCAAATAAAACGAAGGATGATATTTTATATCATTTTTTGCTATCCCATTTTCAATATGGAAAGAGAAAGACAAAAAAGAGCATTGTTTTTTTGTCTTTCTCTTTTTTTTAATTATGAATAACAAAAAACAGGATAATTTTCATATATTTTTGCAGTAAGAATAAATAAGAGAAAAGTATACTTTTCCATTAGAATAAAGACATAAAGAAATTGATGAACGGAATGGAAAGGAGAAATAGAAATGAAGTTAGGATTTATTACATCAATTTGTGAAGGAATGACATTTGAAGAAGTGGTTGATTTTGCAGCAGAAAATCACCTGGAGTGTCTGGAAGTTGCATGCTGGCCTCAGGGAGGAGCACAGAGAAGATATGCAGGTGTCAGTCATATAGATGTTGCAAATTTGACAGAACAAAAAGCTGATGAAATAAAAATGTTGTGTGAATCAAAAGGTGTTGAAATTTCATCTTTAGCGTATTATCCAAATACAATGGATCCTGATCTGGAAAAAAGACGGAGTTATATTGAGCATTTGTATAAGTTGATTGATGCATCAGCAATGCTTGATGTTAACATGATTACAACATTTGTCGGACGTGATCCAAGAAAAAATGTGGATGAGAATATGGAACTTGTAAAAGAAGTGTGGCCGCCAATTGTAAAATATGCGGAAGAAAAGGGAGTAAGGATTGCAATTGAAAACTGCCCGATGTTATTTACGAATGATGAATGGCCGGGCGGACAAAATATCATGACAACGCCTGCAAATTGGAGACGCGTATTTGAGATCATTGACAGCCCGAATTTTGGAATTAACTATGATCCATCCCACTTTGTATGGCAAATGATTGACTATATTAAGCCTCTTTATGAATTTAAAGATAAAATTTTTCATGTACATTACAAGGACATTAAGGTGTATAAAGAGAAACTTGCAGATGTTGGAACGATGGCAACACCGCTTCAATATATGTCACCAAAACTTCCAGGACTCGGAGATGTTGATTGGGGAAAATACGTATCCGCATTGACAGATATCGGTTATACAGGGTATACCTGTATTGAAGTAGAAGATAAAGCGTTTGAAAATAGTCTGGAGGATGCAAAAAAAGCGGTTATTTTAAGTGCAAAATATCTGAGAAATTTTGTGATTTAGCAAAAATCCAAAAGCAAAGAAACAGAATCTAAGAGGAGAACAAGATGAAGACATATGCATTTGGCGCAGATATTGGTGGGACAACCGTAAAAATCGGACTTTTTAAAACATCTGGAGAATTGTTAGAAGTATGGGAAATTCCTACAGAAACAAGAGAAAATGGAGCATATATTCTCTCTGATATTGCAGAAGAAATTGAGAAAAAGATAGAACAAAGAAAAATTCTTAGGGAAGATATAGAAGGTATTGGAATGGGAGTTCCGGGTCCGGTCAGCCCGGAAGGAGTTGTATTAAAATGTGTAAATCTTGGTTGGGACATTTTTAATGTGGAAATAGAAATGACGAGATTGACCGGCTTAAAAGCGAAAGCAGGAAATGATGCAAATGTGGCTGCACTTGGTGAGATGTGGCAGGGAGGCGGACAGGGATATCAGGATATTGTTATGGTGACACTTGGAACGGGAGTTGGAGGTGGAATCATCATAAACGGACGCATTGTGCCGGGAACCTGTGGCGCGGCAGGAGAAATCGGGCATATTCCAATAAGAGATAATGAAACAGAATGTTGTGGATGTGGGAAAAAGGGTTGTCTGGAACAATATGCGTCAGCAAACGGAATTGTCCGTATGATGAAGAAATATTTGGAAGAAAATCCGGATGCAAAAAGTACGTTGAGGGGAAGGAAAACTTATACATCAAAAGAGATTTTTGAAGAAGCGTTGAATAAAGACAAAGCAGCATTGTTAATGATTGATGAAGTTGGAAGACTGCTTGGAAAGGCACTGGCATCGATTTCCTGTGTTGTCGATCCTCAGGCTTTTGTGATTGGAGGAGGCATGTCGAAAGCCGGAGATATTTTAATTGATGCAATTCAAAGACATTATGAGAAATATGCATTTCATGCATCAAAAAATATGGCATTCAGACTTGCCAAACTTGGTAACAGTGCAGGAATCTATGGAGCTGTAAAACAGATATTAGACTAAGACAGAAGAATGAAGGAGGTTCATATTATGAGTTACAAATATGCTGTGATTGGTTATGGTTTTATTGGAAGAAGACATGTGAATACATTAAAGACATTTGAAGAATCCGATTGTGTTGCAGTATGTGATATTGATGAAAAACGTTTAAAGGAAGTAAGAGAACTTTATCCGGAGATGCCGGTATATCAGAACGCAAAAGATTTGTTTGCAAATGAGACGTTGGATGGAGTTATTATCGCAGCGAATAATAAAGCACATAAGGAACTTACGATCATGGCGGCAGAGAGCGGATGCAATATTATCTGTGAAAAACCGGCAGCACTTACGGTTGCGGAATTTGATGAGATGATGGAAGTTGTAAAGAGAACGGGGGTGTCTTTTACGGTTCATCAGCAGAGAAGATTTGATAAAGATTTTAATACCGTAAAAAGATGTTATGATGAAAATCTTGTAGGGGATATTTATACGATCCAAAGTTCGCTCTATGGATTTAACGGAAATATGCATGACTGGCATGTATATAAATCAGAAGGCGGCGGAATGCTTTATGACTGGGGTGTTCATCTGATCGACCAAATCCTTTATATGGTAGAAGGAAAATTAAAAACGGTTTACGCGGACGTGCGTAATGTCATTAATAAAGAAGTGGATGATTATTTCAAAATCATTCTTCGGTTTGAGAATAATGTAACTGCTGAAATTGAACTGGGAACTTATTTCCTGAATGATCAGCCGGGATGGTTTGAGCGTCATTGGTTTGTAGGCGGTAATCGGGGTTCCATGAATGTGAATAAATTTGATCCGGAAGGAAAAATTGTAAGGACAACGAGACTGCTGGAAAATGTTAATGAAGATCAGGATAAATCGGCAGCATCTTATGGTCCGACCCGCTCATTTGGAATTCCTGCACCCGGATTAATTGTTACGGAACCACTGCCGGAAGTAAAGGTAGAACAATCCGATTATTTTGTAAATTACTTTAAGGCACTGGATGGAAAAGAAGAAATGTTAGTAAAGCCGGAAGAAGTCAGACGTGTTCTTTGTGTTATGGAAGCATGTCGCAAATCTGCTGAGACAAAGCGAAGTATAGATTTTGAATAGGAGGATTGTTTAAAAAATGAGAATTGATGCTCATGTACATATTGCAGTAAAAGATGGAGAAAATCCAATGTCCAGACCGGAAAATGTCATTCGAGAAATGGATAAAAATGGAATTGACAAGATTGTTTGTTTTACATTTGGCACCGGACTGGATGATCAAAAACGTCTGGCAGAGGCAATTGCACCATATAGAGACAGAATGATTCCACTTGCGTATGTCGGACCGCGGGAAAAGGATTGTGATGAACAGCTTTTGTATTGTCTGGATGAACTGGGATTTCAGGGAGTGAAACTCCATCCATATGTTTCCAATTTCTGTGTTGCAGACGTCGTTATGTTACGCCCGATCTTTGAAATACTGGAGGAAAGACGATCATATGCAGTTATCCATTGTGCAAGTGAAGACTTTCGTAATCATCCATCGATGTTTGAGCGTTTGGGCAATTGTTTTCCTCATGTGTTAATTCAAATGGCACATATGGGAGAAGTAATGTCTACAAAATATGCTGTGGATGTTGCAAAACGTGTACCAAATATCTATTTGGATACAGCAATCTGCTCTTATGCAGCAGTGAACCGAGCAATTGCCAATTGTCCGGATAAAGTTTTTATGGGATGTGATTATCCATTTTATAAATTTGAAATGGAGATCCATAAACAGCTTCTTGTTGCAAAGGATATCGGAAAAACACAGGATGTGGAACGTATCATGGGAGGCAATTTTACCAATATTTTTGATATTGATGAAAATAATAATATCAAACATAGATTGTATCAGTTATAATAAATAATAAGAATCAGCTGATAACGAATTGATATGTGAGGGAAATGCTTATGGAAAAAAATTATATGCATTCAGATGCAGTTGCCGAATTTGAATTTGTAGAAGAACAATATATGAAGCCGCATGAACATGAGAATCCTGAAATATTATTTGTTTTGGAAGGTGAGCTTCGTGTAAAAACGGATCAGCAAGAATATAATCTTTCCGGAGAAGATTTTTTACTGATTAATGCAAATCGTATTCATAGTTATCAGGCTCAAAGAAAGCTTCTTGCCGTTCGCTTTCAAATTTCAATGGAAAAAATAAGCAAAATGCTGCATAAAAATATGGTTCTTTTCTGGTGCTGTTCAACATTTGAAAATTCAAATGCATATGATGAGATGAGAAAACTGTTGAAAGATATCTTATTTTACAGCGTAAATATGAGAAGCAAAGACGAATTTTATGTGAAGAGTCTTCATTATCAGTTGATGAGTTTATTGTGTGGCAAATTTCTCCTTGATGATAAGAGTGTGAATGAGAAATTTTCAGCAGAAAAAAATCATATGAGTCAGATACTTGCTTATATTCGCTCAAATTACCAAAATCGAATTTCTCTCCAGGATGTAGCGGATGCACTATTTTTATCGCCGACATATCTTTCAAAGTATATCAGCAGGAATTTCGGAAAAGGATTTATTGATCTGACGAACACAGTACGGCTTTCCCATGCAATGGAAGACTTGATGTATACGGATATTCCGGTGATCAAGATTGCAATGAATAATGGATTTGCTTCTGTTGCGGCTTTTAATAAAGTTTTTAAAGAAACATATCATACAACGCCTTCTGCATATCGCAAGCAGAAAAAAAGGCAGAAGGATACGATGGAGTATATGGAACAGACTGAAGTTTATCTGCACAAATATCTGAAAAAGAATAATCATGTAAAGATAAAAAATGAGAGTTTCCTTTCATTGCCTGCAGGCGAATTTCGACCAATGAAACTTGAGAATCTGATGAATGCGGGAGAAGCATCAGATCTTTTAAAAGCGACAACGCAGAATAAGATTTTATATTGCAAAAGAAAACTTGGAATTAAATACGTTCGGTTTTGGAACATATTTGATGCGGATATGTATTTGAATGAGAACCAAAAAAAAGGAAGATTTAATTATAGAAATTTGGATGAAATACTGGACTTTTTAGTAAAGCAGCATTTGCGTCCATATATAGAATTGCAGCCTAAACCTCTCCGGCTTTTACGAACAGCAAATGCGGCAGTTCATGAGAGGGAATACAGGGATTATTTTACGGATATTGAGGAAAATAAAGCGTTTTTCGATGATTTTTTTGGACATCTTATCCGTCGGTATAACAGAGAGGAAGTAAATACATGGATTTTCAGTTACAGTATAGAAAATGATACAAAATTCGAAGAGTATCATTTAATAGGCAGGCTGATCGATGAACCACTGTGGGAGATTTATTTAAAAGAATTTGATATGATTGCTGCATCTCTGAAATGTCGATTTCCAGATGCAATAATTGGAGGTGCAGGATTCCCGGTTCAGCATTATACCGGAAACCGCATGCGTGCATTTTTCGAGCGATGGAAGATGCACAGTATGCAGCCGGACTTTATCAGTATTACAAGTTTTCCTTACCATATTGTGCAGGAAGGCGGCTCCTGGTATGAACAGAGAAGGGCAGACTTTAATTTTGTAAAAGAGGATATTAATATTGTGAGATCTGCAATGGAGGCAACTGGCTTTGGCAGTCTGAATCTCCATCTGACAGAATATAATCTGACTTTATCGGATCGCAGTTATATCAATGATTCCATGATTCGTGCTGCATTTATTGCAAACACATCTGCACATTTATATGATAAAGTTGATATGCTGGGAATATGGAATGCATTTGATGCATATTCAGAATTTGCTGATTCCTCTAATTATTTGTTTGGAGGAAGCGGGTTCTTGACAAAAACGGGGATTGTTAAGCCGGCGGGTTTCGTTCTTTATTTTATTCATCAATTGTATAGAGAGTCTGCTATGGAAAAAGAGGGATGTTTGATCACATCCAATGAATATCGACATTATAAGCTTCTGGTTCATCATCTGGTAGATATGGATATGGCTTATTACCTGAAGGAGGAGGATCAGCTTTCAGCATTGAGCATTGAACAGATGATAAAGACGAACGAACACAAGCTGATTCATGTCAGAATTACAGATATTCCGGATGGATGTTGGCAGGTTCGAAAGTACTGTCTGAATCAGAATGCCGGTTCAATTTTAACAGAATGGTTGAATCTTGATCCGGATACGGAACTTCGGATGGAAGAACTCAGCTATCTGGAGAGAGTCTATCCGCGTATGTATACGCGAAAACAATATGCAAAAAATCATACGTTGGAATTCGATATTGAGCTTGAGCCTAATGAAGTACAATATCTCCACATTACGGAATTTAATTAAATAAGATGTTTTTAACTGCACTTTATCTTTGGATAAGGTGCAATTTTTATATATGAAATTTTGTCTTTTGTCTTTTTTTCCCTTTCAAAATAATTCTTCTCCACAATAATTCATATTGTTTTAATCGATACATAGATAGAGGTTCATTTTTTACCGAATTATAATAAAAGCAGAAAATTTATAACAAATATGGGAGGTAAAACAGGTGAAAAAAGTATATTTTTATTATGTACGGCATGGTGAGACGTTATTTAATGTTTTAAATCGGATGCAGGGATGGTGTGATTCACCGCTTACGAAAAAAGGTATTGAAAATGCTAAAGAGGCGAGAGAGATACTCGCAAAAGTGCCTTTGAAAGCAGCTTATGTTTCTAGCAGCGAGCGGTGTAGGGATACCTGTGCAGTGATTGTGGAAGGGAGAAATATTCCGGTGTATGAACGAAAAGGCTTAAAGGAAGTAAATTTTGGTACATGGGAAGGCGTAGAAGTTGATAAACATCTTGACGAGATTAACCGCCGAAGAGGAACAGGCATTCATTGGGATGATTGTGGCGGCGACAGCAATGAAACGTTTGGAAATCGGATAAGAGAAACTTATAACAAAATTTATGAGGAATGTCAGGATGGCGATCGTATTCTGATTGTTTCGCATGGAGCAGCTTGGCTCTGGATGCAGGGAATTTTGCTTGGAATTGACAGCAATATGTTTGGCAGAATGAAAGAGAGCAAAGGACTGACAAAACTTCCAAACGGGTTTAATGGTGTATTTTCCTGTACAGATGGAACATGGCGTCTGGAAAGAGTTCCGGGATTGACGGAAGAAGAAATCAAATCTCTTTACGAGAATATGGAAGAAAAATGAATTCCCGGAGAGGATGAGAAGGAGGAAAGTCGAGCATGATATCAATAAAAAAATTTTTTATTTATTTGATAGGAATGATGTGTGTATCACTTGGCATTGTACTGTGTGCACAATGCGGACTTGGGATTTCGCCAATCAGCGGAATTCCCTTTGTATTGAAAGAAATTCTTCCGATCACTTTTGGACAGTTAACAATGCTGTTTCATCTGATTAATATTATCCTGCAAATGATAATTGTGAAAAATATTGTTGATATTAAAATTTTGCTTCAAGTCCCGGTGGCATTTCTTTTTGGATGGGAAATTGATCTTTTCAAAACGTTTATTACTGTAGATCAGAATCAATTGTTTATGCAGCTATTGGCATTAGGTGGCAGTATTTTTTTTACGGCACTGGGAATGGTTCTGATGGTACGAATGAATCTTGTTCAGAATCCTCCGGATGGCTTTGTGAAGCTGGCAGCATCGGTGATTGGAAAGGAATTCGGCAGGGTGAAAATTATATATGACATTGGGTGTGTGATTATTGCACTTATCATTGGAATGTTGTTTCTGCATAAACCATTTGGAATGGGAATTGGAACGGTTGCATCGGCATTATTTGTTGGAAAGACAGTTACACAGATAAATAAGATCATAGAGAATAAAAAGAACAGCAAGATTTAACATTGATTATTCAAAATTTTGCGATAAAAGAAATGTAAAGTAAAAAACAGCATCATAATTTCACATGATATTGATTAAGATAACGGAAGTTCAGAATGATAAAAATCGATACAATAAATATAACAAAAAGACATAAGGAAAGAATAAAGGAGGAGCTTCAATGTATGATAATTTTTTAATCCGCAAAGACAGTTTAAAGAATGATGTGGACGAAAATGGCAATGTAATCGGTTTTCAATTTGCAGCAAGAAATGCAAATTACAGAGGAGTATATCTGTCTCTGCATAATGGATATTACATCAAGGTAGATGGTATCCAATATAAAAGAGATGTGCAGACGTTTGAAATTAATGGCAAAGCACCGAGAACATTTGAAGAAATTAAAACAGCTGTGTGGGAGCACTGGGACTATGATGATGAAGGAATTGTTCATGTAAAAAAAGAAGGAGGTCTTACACCGGGAAAACATGTGGTAGATTTTCAGCAGTCTGTTTTGGCTGCATATGGTTACCTGCCAACAGATGAGGAATGGGTAAAATGTCCTCCGGAACCGGGAATGGGAGCAGGTTCTGATAAAACTAAAAATATTGTTCGGTATGAATTAGAGCTTCAGGAATAAGAGAAACAGGAGGAAAGATAAATGGGAATAAAAAGAGGAGTAGATTTCTACAGTTATCAGCAGGCACAGTTTTTTAAAGAGTTAGATTTAGAAGGTATGTTAAAGGAAGCATCCGGCATTGAGGGTGTGACCGGTATTGAGGTTTTGGATGAGCAGTCTTTTCCTTATCCGGATCCATCGGATGAATTTGTGGAAAACTGGCATGCAATGTGTAAAAAATATAATCTTGAACCGGTGACAATGGATGTTTTCTGCGATGTATTGCAATTCAGAGATCATGTTATGAGCTTTGAAGAATGTGCGGATCGCTTAAAACATGATATTAAATTAGCGAAAAAACTTGGATTTAAAAATGTTCGTACATTAGCGACAACTAATATTGAAATTCTTGAGCTTGCACTTCCAACAGCAGAAGAATACGATATTCGGATTGCAAAAGAGATTCATGCACCGATTCCATTAAATGGGCAGTATGTAAAAGAAATTCAGGAAGTTGTGGAGAAAACAGGAACGAAACATCTGGGAATTGTTCCTGATTGGGGTATTTTCGCATACCGTCCATCTGAAGTGACACTTGACTGGTATGTGCGACAGGGTGCAAAGAGAAAAACCTGTGAACTTGTGGATCAGTTCTGCATGGATAATTATACGGGAAAATCTGATGCACTCAGTAAAATAGATCTCTCCTTGTATACAGGAGGCAATGTCGAATCATTTTTCCATAGATATTTAAAAACCGGAGATGCACCGGAGGATTTGAAGCCTGCATTTGAACTTATGGAAAAGATGGTAAAAGAAAATGTTCCGGATTATACGGATATTGATTTTGAAGTTATGGGACAGGCACTGCTTCTTTCACGTGCAAAACCGGAAGATTTGATTCCACTTCTCCCAATCATCGTTAATTTCCATGGCAAGTTTTACAATATGTCTGAGGTGGAAGGACAGCCGGGCATTTATGTTGATAAAGCGGTTGATTATGAAGGACCGATCAGAGTATTAAAAGAATACGGCTATGATGGATATATCAATACGGAATACGAAGGTCAGAGAAGATTTCAGGATCGTACGGAAAAAGAATTGATCAGTGAAGTAGATCAGGTAAGAAAACATCAGTTAATGCTAAAACGTCTCATTGAAGAGGCATGATAGGATCAGAGATCGAATCAAAAAGTAATGAAATATAAAAACAGGAGGAATTAAAAATGTTAAAATTAGGTATTATTGGAACAGGCGGTATCTGCAATAACAAACATCTGCCATCGCTGGCAAAGGTTGCTGATCAGGTAGAAGTTGTGGCATTATGTGATATTGATGAGGAAAAGGCAATTGCAACAAAAGAACGGCATGGCCTGGAAAATGCAAAGATTTATACGGATTATAAAGAACTGCTAGCGGACCCTTCTATTGATGTCATTCATGTCTGCACACCGAATGTGGCACATTGTCAGATCACTGTAGATGCACTGGAAGCAGGGAAACATGTATTGTGTGAAAAACCGATGGCTGCAACGTCTGCAGATGCAAAGAAAATGCTTGATGCATGGAAAAAATCCGGAAAGAAATTCACAGTAGGTTATCAGAACCGTTTTCGTCCGGATGTACAGGTTTTGAAAAAAGCATGCGATGCGGGAGAACTGGGTGATATCTATTATGGCGAGGCAAATGCGATTCGTCGGAAAGCGGTTCCTACATGGGGTGTTTTCCCGGATAAATCTAAGCAGGGCGGCGGACCATTAATTGATATTGGAACACATGCACTTGATATTACTTTATGGTGTATGAACAATTATGATGTTGACAGTGTCAGTGGCCAGGTATTTTATAAGCTTGGAAATCTTCCGGAAGCAGCAGAAGGCAATACATATGGTGCATGGGATACGGATACATTTGAAGTGGAAGATTCGGCAATGGGATTTATTAAGATGAAGAATGGAGCGTTGATTAATTTACGTGCGTCCTGGGCATTAAATTATATGGATGCCCGTGAGGCTTCTACCACTTTATGTGGTACTTTAGAGGGTGCTGAGATCAAGCACGGAGGAAGTTATCCTCAGTCGGAACTTTATTTTAATCAGACACGCCATGGTAAGATGATGAGTCAGAAGATGGATGGAGAAGCACTGGTCGATTATTTTGACGGTGTTAACGAAGCTCCGGGAGTTGTAGAAGCAAAACAGTGGATCAATGCGATTTTAAATGACACGGAACCATGTGTGAAACCAGAAGAAGCATTCAGAGTAACACAAATTTTGGAAGCTATCTACAATGCTGCTGCCGAAAACACAACAGTCAAATTTGAATAATCAGAAAGCTGAATGAAAGGGCTGTGTAAAGCAGCCCGTTTCCCATAGAATATATGTGATTATATATTCTTTTATAAGAAAGGAAAAGGTATAGAAAATATGGCAGACAAAAATATTGCAAAAGAGATTATTGATGCAGTAGGTGGGGAGTCAAATGTAAAAACACTTGGACACTGCATGACAAGACTGCGTTTTACGCTGAAAAATGAAGACAGGGCAGATGATACAGCCGCAAAGAAAATCAAGGTTGTAAAAGGACTTTCTAAATCTGCAGGACAGTATCAGCTTATTTTGGGAACCGGTGTCGTAGATGAATATTTTGATTTGATTACGTCAAATTATACATTTGGAAAAGAAGACTATACAGGCGTCAGAGAAGAAGAAGACTTTGATAATAGAAAAAAGAAGAATCCAATTGTCAGTGCTATCGGCAATGCACTGGGTATTTTGTCCGGAAGTATTGCACCGTGGCTGGGATGCATTATGGGTTCTTTGATGATCAGTGCAATTCTTTCTCTTTTTACATCATTGGGCATTCTTAGTACGGAAAGCAGTACATATTTGTTTTTTTCAACCATTTCAGGAGCATGTGTGTATTCTATGCCGGTCTTGATTGGCTACAGTGCCGCTGAAAAATTGCAGACGAATAAGTATATGGGTGCATTGCTCGGAGCAATCATGATCTATCCGAATATGATGAACGCAATTGCAGAAGGCAGTGTAAGTATTTTTGGATTCTCGATTCAGAACTTCTCTTATACATCTACCATTGTTCCTGTCATCCTTGCTGTCTGGCTTTTAAAATATGTTGAAAAACTGGCAAAGAAAATTTGTCCGCAGATTATTTTTATTTTTGGAGTGACTTTGATCGAATTGATTATTACAGTTCCATTGGTATATCTGGTGGTTGGACCGGTTGGTGCAGTGATTACAAATGGAATTTCCGGTTTTGTACTCTTTATTTATGCACATGCAGGAATTTTTGCACCGGCAGTTGCAGGTGCAATCATGCCACTGGCAGTTATGGCGGGAGTGCATCTTGGTTTGTTCCCAATTGCGGCGTTAATGATTACAGATGTTGGATTTGATCCGATTATTCATCCGGCATTGATGGTTTACAATATGGGCATTGCGGGAGCATCTTTTGCATATGGTCTTCGATCAAAAGATGTAGATAATAAAGCAATTGGTATTTCCTCCGGTTTTAGCGGGTTGCTCGGTATCTCGGAAGCCGGCTTATTCGGTATCGTTCTCCCGAATAAGAGAGTTCTGGCAACAACGGAAATCGGCATTTTAATTTCAGGTGTTATTACCGGCATCGCGGGATATAAGTGCTATGTACCGCTCGCACAGTCAGTATTCTCAATTCCGGCAGCCGCACATGGCGATTTTAATTTGGCAGCTTGTGTAATTTCCCTTGTCAGTGGAGTTGTTGCAAGTTTCATTGTAACATATTTATTTGGAGTGGATACAAAAGCGGCTTCTGATTCGGAGTCGTCTGACAGCATCGATGCCGTTATGGAAGCCGGATCAGCTGAAAATAGTGCAATTACAGCTCCTGCAGATGGAGAAATCATTGATATTACAACGGTATCAGATGATGTATTTGCCCAAAAGGTGATGGGAGAAACAGCCGCTTTTAAGTTTGATGCTGATCAGGTGACATTGTGTTCGCCTGCTGACGGCACGTTGAATGCACTGTTCCCAACCGGACATGCTTATGGTATTACGATGTCAAATGGTGTAGAATTAATGGTGCATTGCGGTATTAATACGGTTGAAGCTAATGGCGATGGTTTTCATCTGCTTGACAAAAAGCAGGGTGAGACTGTAAAAGCAGGTGATCCGATTGTTGAGGTGGATCTGAAGAAATTGAATAAGAAATATGATATGAGTACAATGCTGGTTATTACTGATGACAAGGGTATGGGATTGAAATTCGTAGAACCTTGCATGGTGAAGAAAGGACAGCCGGTATTGAAGTGATTCATCACAAGTATGGATTCGCTAACATCTGGAGACATGAGTCGTTATCATGAAAATCAAAAAAAGTCCGGCAGAGGCATCAGCCATACTGCCGGACTAAAAAGAGAGGTTTGATGGCGACAACTTCGTCATATTCCCCCTGGTCTACTTCTACACTGGAATTAAGGAGTTTCAGGTCTTCTTTTACCACTTCGAGAGAGGAAGCGGTGTCTGTGGCACGTCCTTCACGAATCGCTTCAACCATCCTTTTTAATGTCACCGGATGAGCATACCATGCAGGGAGCGGAAAATCAGGATAAGTCCGGATATAATCGGCGACCTGCTTTTCTGTCTGAACCAAGCAGTGTGATGGTAAGGGCAACCCATTTATAACTCGGGTTGGTTCTTTCATAGCTGCGTTTTCTTCTGGCAGCAGCACTTACCAGTTTGATATTTGGAAAATGCA
>Ga0129309_1000270_pt1 | contig 45568 bp, 40 predicted proteins | sample L1105metagenome_FD_94439 | JGI IMG/M metagenome (GOLD analysis project Ga0129309, IMG submission 94439) | Ring-tailed lemur group fecal microbial communities from Wisconsin, USA - L1105 metagenome | ecosystem: Host-associated > Mammals > Digestive system > Large intestine > Fecal | place: USA...
ATGTCCGATGATGTAGGTACTTTTCATTTTCTTCTTGTCACTCCTTCTTTTTGCTTTATAAGATATGCTATGCAGTATAAGGCAGTGTTACGATAAACTGCGTATATATCTCATCGCTTTCCGCCCGAATGGTTCCGCCATGCAGTTCTACAATCTCTTTTGCAATCGCAAGTCCAAGACCTGCTCCCCCTGTATTCGTAGAACGGGCGTCATCCAGCCGGTAAAACTTCTCAAATAAATGATTCAATTTATGTTCCGCAATCTGTTTCCCCTGATTGCGTACTGTAATACGTACAGCATCCTCCTGTCGATCAACAAAGACGTCGATCGGAGTTCCTTCATAACTGTACGATATTGCATTCCGGAATAAATTATCAAATACTCTTGCCATGCGTTCCGCATCAACAAACAGTTCAATCTCATCTTCTATGTCAATCTTACATGTAATGTTCTTCTTCTGAAAAACAGGATAAAATTCATCGATCAGCTGTTCCAGCAGCATATTCAGAGATATCTTCTGCTTCTCTAACGTAATATTCTGCAGATTATAACGGGTAATCTCAAAAAATTCATTGATCAGTTGCCCCAGCCGTTTGGACTTTTCCAGAGATATCTTCGTATACTTTGCTCTCTGTTCATTCGGCATATCCGGCGACTCATTCAATAAGCTCAGATATGCAATGATTGAAGTCAGCGGAGTTTTCAGATCATGTGCCAGATAGATAACCAAATCATTCTTCCTCTGCTCACTCTGCAGTGCCTGATATTCTCTGTCCCGCAAGGTATTCTTAATGGTATTCATCTGTGATTCTAACGGCTGCAATTCATCCGACAGTTCAATCATATCGGATGATTCCTTGATGATCATATGAATGCCATTGCTGATCTCGTCCAGATAATCGGTAAATCGTGACATGCCCAGATAAAAACTGAACAAATACAGAATGATAAACCCACAGGTGAGAATCATCGTCTTATTCTTCCAGAAAATAGTCCGATATACAAGTATCGCACTCTCTTCTTGCATGCCAAGCCTTTCAAACAGACCGACCATCAGATTTGCAAACGGCTCCTGAAACACACCGTCAATTAAAATAAAATAAATGCTGTATCCGATTATTGCCGCAATCAGCGTAAGTCCTATCGTCTGCAGCATAATCTTGAACTTTAAACCACGATACTTAGGATTCTTCAATTTTGTAGCCTACTCCCCATACTGTCTTGATCAGTTCCTTATGTCCCATCACATCGCCCAGCTTCTCACGCAGATGACGAATATGAACCATAACCGTATTATTGTTATTTTTAAAATACTTTTCTTTCCATACCTGCTCAAACAAATTCTCGGAACTGATCACTTTTCCCTTCTGAGAAATCAAAATCCACAGAATATTAAATTCAATCGGCGTCAGTGTGATCTCTGAATCGCCGTATATGCACTGATGCGTGTTCTTATTGAGTGTCAGTCCGGCAATCTCCTGCACATCCTGCTCCTCACGTCTTCCCGCATCATTATATCTCGTATATCTGCGAAGCTGTGCCTTTACTCTTGCTACCAGTTCCAGCGGCTCAAACGGCTTCTCAATATAATCGTCCGCACCCAATGTCAGACCATTGATCTTATCCATCGAACCGGTCTTTGCCGTCAGCATAACAACCGGAAAATTATACTCCTTACGTATCTCACTCAGCAAAGAAAAGCCATCCAGATCAGGCATCATAACATCCAGCAAAGCCAGATCAATATGCTCTTCTTTGATACATTTTAAAGCGTCTATTCCATTATAAAACTTACGAACATCAAAGTTTTCATTTTTCAAATACAATTCTATAAAATCAGCAATCTCTCTCTCATCGTCTACCACTAAAATCTTTGTCCCCATCGCTGCCTCCTGTAGTATGCTTTGTCTCTTCAGTCTCTTCGTCCGCCTTCGATAATTGAAAAACGGTTTGCTTTTTCTTCTGTTTCGTATCGGCTATGCCCCTTTAACTGATAAATCGGCGTATGCCAATACATCTCTTTTATATGATACAATACAGTTTCTTTTTCCTCTTCTGAAAAATCTTCCATCTTCGGATATAGCTTTCTTCTCACCATCTCCAAAGAATTCCCATTCTGGATATCCATCAGGATTGTCTTTACGAAAACAGTCGCAGGCATGGCATCTTCATACAAAACTTTTAAAGAATACTCCAACAGCTGTGCTGTTCCTCTCCAATTGCCTACACCGCTCATTCTTCCAAGAAATGCTGCATCTTCGGCATCCAGCGTTGCATAATCCTGTTCCGGCCTTCTCATATGCTCTGCAAAAATCCTGTTCCGTTCCCTTACTTCATAAGAAACGGCATAATATTCTTCTCTCTGCGTATCTTTAAAAATACCTAAAAAATCCCACAGTTCCATTCTTGCCTTCAGAAAATTTGAAAATTCAGAAAATGGGATATCATACTGCTTTTTTATTATATCATACATTTGAGTCAAAACGACGATTCCATAGAAATATAAAATCCCCTTTACCGTGTATTCCATCTCCCGATATCGTTCTTTTTGCTTTTGTGCCGCACGGCTCTTGAACAGAAAATAAAAATTATTCTTTGCTTCCCTGTTTATCTCTATCGTCCTTGTTCTGTCATTGTATTCCAAAAATCCAAACTTTTCCAATATTATAAGATGCTTTCGATCGATATCGACAAGTTCCGACAGGTGCTTTTCGTCCCATATATCCAACAGCAAATCAAACGTTTCCTCCGAAAACAGCTGCAGGAATGACTCCGGATTGTCCAGAAAATATCCTTCTAAAAACGTCTGCGGTTCCTGCAAAGAATTCCTCCATGCATCTGCAATTCCCAGTCGCTCAAGTAAATACGTCAATTCTTCCTGAGAATTCCTCGCCAGCATCTGTTCCCACGGCATATCATTAAATGCTTTGCCTGCTATTTTCATATAAAACTCCTATATCATCAAAAAATATATACAAAACATTCCGATCATTCCCCACATCAGCGGAGAAACTTCCTTATATCTTCCACTAAATAAAGATGTCAGACCGTATATAATGAATCCAAAAGCAATTCCATCCGCAATCGAATAGGTCAGGATCATCATGATGACCGTCGAAAATCCGGAGATTCCCTCCACATAGTCCTTCCAGTCGATTTTGGCAAATTGCTGTATCATCGTACTTCCGACAAAAATCAAGATCGGAGAGGTTACACATTCCGTCATCAGTCCAAAGATCGGATATAAAAAGACGGTCAGCAAAAACAGAATTCCCGTCGTAACAGCAGTAAGCCCGGTACGTCCGCCTGTTGCAATTCCTGCTTCCGATTCTATATAGGAACTTACCGAAGATGCTCCCAGTACCGCACCGACAACTGAGCCAAGGGCATCTGCCATCAGAGCACGATTCAGATTCTCCGGTTCTCCATCCACAGTAGGAAGTTTTGACCGACTGATCACCGCGATCAGAGTTCCTGTTGTATCAAAAAAATCAACAAATAAAATCGAAATAAAAATGACAATCACATTAATTGAAGAAAATAATTCCGAAAATCCGTCAGCAAATGCTCCAAAATTCGTTACCGAATCCGGTATCAGAGGCAATTCTGCTGAAAATCTCGGCAAGCCTTCGCTATCTGAGAAAATTCCCATCACGAGACCAACTGCGACCGTCGCTGCCATTCCCTTCAGAATCGGAAACTTCTTCTGCCGAATGCCAAGCAGCAATAATATAACAATGCCAAACAAAGTTACAAACACTTCCGGATCATAGATTTTTCCCAATGTTACAAGTGTCTGCTTATCACTTATAATGATCGCACTGTTCTTCAGTCCGATAAACGTCAGAAAACAGCCAATCCCGCCACTGATCGCATGCTTTAAATGTGCGGGAATGGAAGCCAGGATTGACTTCCGAATCCCGGTTACTGCAAGAATGAAAAAAAGAATCCCGGCAAAGAAAACTGCACAAAGCCCTGCCTGCCAGCTATACCCCATCCTGCCGCAGATCGTCGTCGAGAACAGAGCAGTCACTCCAAGGCTCGGTGCAAGTGCAACAGGATAATTCGCCAGTAAACCCATGATAATAGAACCGATTCCGGAAGCCAATAAGACAGAAGCGAAAACCTCTGTCTCCTGCATTCCGGTTGAAACCATCATCGATACGATTACACTGACCACATAAATCATCGAACAATACGTAGCCAATCCCGCTGCCATTTCCGTCTTAATATTCGTTTTTCGTTGTTTTAGCCGAAATAAATGCTCCATTTTGAGCAACTCCTTTAAATTGCTGCAATAACCTCAACTTCACATAAAACACCCTTTGGCAGAGACTTCACGCCGACACAGGATCTTGCCGGTTTTGATACAAAATATTCTGCATACACTTCATTAAATTCCGTAAAATCGTTCATATCCACCAAAAAGCACGTCGTCTTGATCACATGCTCAAAATCAGTTCCGGCTGCTTCCAAAACTGCTCCCAGATTCTGACAAACCCTATGTGTCTGTTCTTTGATTCCGCCTTCTACTACCTCACCGGCTGCCGGATCCAGACAAATCTGCCCCGATGTATATAAAATTCCATTGTAAACAACTGCCTGTGAGTACGGACCAATCGCACCCGGTGCTTTTTCTGTTGCAATTTTCTTCATAATGATCATTCCCTTTCAAATTCAAATTTCAGCCTGATAACGACATCTCCGTAAGCCGTTACCCATAGCTTCTTTTTATTTTACCACATATGCCGAAGAAATTGGAGCAAAAATTACTCTACACTCTTGAGAGATTCTACCATATCGATTTTTTTCAGCTTAAAATACATAACAACGTTGACGACCACCGCAAATAAAATGGTCAATAAGATGCTGAACACATAGCTTTTTCGGAAAATCTCTCTTCCAAACATGATATAATCAACTTCTGCTGTCAATATCACATATCGATGCAGAGCCATTCCCATAAACACTCCGACAAATATTCCGATCAGCGTCAACAGCACATTCTCCCTGTATACATAGGCGGCCAATTCCGTCTGATAAAATCCAAGGACCCGGATTGTCGCTAATTCCCTCCTTCGTTCTTCAATGTTAATATTGTTCAGATTATATAGAACAACAAAGGCCAGAAGTCCTGCCGAAAAGACAAGCACAAATACAACAATGTCCAGATTGCCGAGCATGTCTGCCATCTCTCCTTCGGTATCCGACACGAAAGATACCGCATTCACTCCATCCTGCTTCAGAAGGTTCTCACTTAACTTCTTTTCAAACGATTCTTTCTGACTCTTCGTATTGCAGATCAGTTCGTTGTAAACAGGTGCTTTCCCCCATATTTTCTGATACAGTGATTTTGACATAAATACATAATGTTGAAGATAATTTTCCGTGACTGCCGTCACCTTCACCTGAACGCTCTTCGTATCACCTTCCTTTAGAGAGATTGTATCGCCCGGTTCTATATCCAACATACTTGCAACTTTCTCTGTTATGATGACTCCTTCCTCTTCTAACCGATATGTCTCTCCGGTCGTTCTGTCCCGGAATTTGATATAACGGTTGATCTGATCATTATCTTCCGGCACGATCACATAACCGGTCTTGCTTCCCTGATCACTCTCGATGCTCATCGATGTATTCCGCACTTTCATTCCGGAACGGATATCCTTATTCTCAAGTACGGCATCCATATCTTCCGGAAGTTTCTCATCCTCTTCATCAAAATCGATCATTGCATCGTAGACATGCAGCCACTTATACTGATTATCCGTAATCGCATAGATGGAGTCACTTAATCCAAAACCAACCAATAACAATGACATACAGCCGCCAATTCCCACGATCGTCATGAAAAATCTCTTCTTATACCGAAGAAGATTGCGGATTGATGACTTCCACGAAAAACTGATTCGTCTCCATACAAAAGGAATCCGCTCTAACAACACGCGTTTTCCTTCTTTTGGTGATTCCGGACGCATCAGCTGAGCCGGAACTTCCCTCAATGCACGGCCGCAGGAAAATAATGTCGCTCCAATCGTCGCTGCAAATGCCGCACCGGATGCTTTTAATCCAAGATCGATATGAATCGGAGATGCCACACTATGTACACCTGTATACATCATACAATACGCTGTGATAATAACTCTCGGCAGAACCGTTTCCCCAATGATCACGCCCAGGACACTGCCGAATACCGTTGCAAGTATTGCATAGACCAGATACTTTCCGGCAATCTGCAGCTTGCTGTAGCCGAGGGCTTTCATCGTTCCCATCTGGGTCCGTTCTTTTTCCACCATGCGTGTCATCGTCGTCAGACTGACCAGTGCTGCCACGAGGAAAAAGATCATCGGAAATACTTTTCCAATCGCTCCGATTCGTTCCGATTCCTGCCCAAATTCGACATATGATTGAATCTTATTGCGATCCAGGATGTACCATTTGCCCTTTTTCAGATCGTTGACTTCTTCTTTTGCATCCTGCAGCTCCTTCTCTGCCTTTGCGAATTGCTTTTCTGCCTTTTTCTTCTGCTTCTTGTATTTTGCAAGACCATCCTGATATTCTGCCTTCGCCTCTTTCAGGTCTTTCATGCCCTGCTCATATTCCTTTTTCCCATCTTCCAGCTGCTTTTCGGAAGTGCTGAATGTCGCTTTTGCCCTCTTTAACTGCTGCTCCGAGGAATCTAACTTTCTTTTTGCCGCATCCAGCTGATTCTTCGTTGCATCCAGTTTTTTCTTTACCGCATCCAACTCCTTTTTTCCTGCAAGGTAGGACTGATATTGTGTATACAATTCTCCATGTTCCGGTGTCAGTTGATCACAGGTCAGTCCATAAGCTGCTGCCGCCTGATCCAGAGAATCCTTCGCCTGATCTAATTTCTGCTTTTGCTCTCTGTAATCCTTCATTCCCCGGTCATACTGCTTCTTTCCGCTTTGATAGTCTTTTTTCCCGGATTCCAGCTTCCTGATTCCGCTTTCATAATCCTGCTTTCCTTCCGCCAGCTGTCTTTCTCCGGATTCCAGTTCCTTCTTCGCATCGGCCAGCTTTTTCTCCCCGGAACTTAATTCTTTCTTTGCGTCATCCAGTTTTTTCTTTGCATCGGAGAGCTGCTTTTGTGCTTTTTTCTTCTGCTTCTGATACTTCTTCTCTTCAGCCGCTATTTGATCGAGTGCTTCATTTCTGACTTCCTGAAAACGAACTTCTTCTCTCTCATCCTTGATCTCTTCGATACGGTCGGTAACGGATTCCACAAGATCCTCATATTCTTCCGTATACGTTGTCAGTGCTTTTGCACCCTTTACTGTAACATAGACCTCTGTATAGACATCCATATCAAAATCATCTTTCAGGATCACGATAAATCCGGACAACTTTCCATTGCCAATCGTTGTCGTTCCTTTATTCCGCGTCAGATAATAGTTATAATCTGCCATGCCGACAATTTTATACGTAGTATCTTTTAATACGTCTTCCAGCTTATCCTCATCCCCGGACTTTAGCACAAGCGTATCGCCGACCTCGACATTATTCTCCTCTGCAAATCTGGTATCCACGATACATTCACCGCTCTTTTTTATCGGACGGCCTTTTGTCATGTTAAGCCGGTTCAACCGATCCGTCTGTGCATAGACTTTGATCGCTTTTTCGCTCTGCCCGACATCGCACAGTACATCTTTTGAATAAGACGCTTCTACTTCGTCTACTCCCTCTATCTCCTGAATTCCCAGGACATCCTTGCCGGTCAGACCCTGTGTACTGATCACACGAATATCCATAAAATTCCGTTCATCGTACTGTCTGTCGATTGACAGCTGCATATCAGGTTCCGTCGCCCGAATGCCGGAAAAAAATGCAACTCCCAATGCAACTAAAAATAAAATCGATACAAAACGCGGAAGACTTTTTCGTATTTCCCGTAACCACTCTGTCCATAATGCTTTCTTCATGCAAAACACCTTACCATTCTATCTCTTCAACCGACTGCGGCATTGCATTGGTCTTAATGCTGTCTATCTTCCCACTCTTTATTTCGATAATACGATCCGCCATCGGTGCAATTGCAAGATTATGCGTAATTAAGATGACTGTCTTATTCTTTTTTCTGCACGTATCCTGCAGAAGCTTCAAAATCGACTTTCCGGTCTTATAATCCAATGCTCCTGTCGGCTCATCGCATAATAATAATTTAGGATTTTTAGCAAGTGCTCTTGCGATGGAAACCCTCTGCTGCTCTCCTCCGGAAAGCTGAGCCGGAAAGTTGATCAATCTCTCCCCCAAACCGACTTCTTCTAAAACATTCCTCGCATCAAGCGGATTTTTACAGATCTGGGAAGCCAGTTCAACATTCTCTAATGCAGTCAGGTTCGGGATCAGGTTATAAAACTGAAAGACAAATCCAATATCATCTCTCCGATATCTGGTCAGCTGCCTTTCGTTATACTTCGCAATATCTCTGCCATCGATAAAAATCTGGCCGCTCGTCGCATGATCCATGCCGCCCAGGATATTCAGTACCGTCGTCTTCCCGGCACCGCTTGCACCTACGATTACCACAAATTCTCCTTTCTCAATAGAAAAGTCAATTCCATCAACTGCCTTTGTTATAACATTTCCTGTTTGATAGATTTTCCTCACATCGACTAATTTTACAAATTCTTTCACAATATTCTCACCTTCTGTCATAATCCGGTTCTCTTAATACTTCCTCACCTTTGCGCATATGGTTTGTCATTCTGATATACTTCATCTGCCCGATCCGATATCTCTTTTTCTGCCCGGACTCATAAACCGTCAGAACATAATCGGTATCTGTCAATGTAACTGCCCATGGACTGGCATAATGTGAGTCTGAAACTTTCTGCCGGGTCTCTCCACTCTCCTTTTCCCCTTCTACATATCGAAAAGATATCTCCCGATTCATCCGGATCGCTTTATGAATCACTTCTATGTTCAGAGACAAACTCTCATTCATTGCTTTGATACGATCCGTCACGGTAATACTTCCATCCAGCTGTTCTGCCTCCCAGCAGCTGCAGAACCTTTTGATGATCTCCGTCATCTCCCGCGACTTTCTTGCTGTCAACAATCTGGAAGACTGAATCGTATTCACCAGGGCATGCAGATCCTGCTGACTAAATAAATGATTCTTCAAATAATACCCGGAAGGCTGTTCCCTTCGATTCCGGATATCCCATCCAATCGACCGGAGTACTTCCAGATCATCATAAATGCTCTTTCTCTCTGCAGAAATGCTCCTGCTCTCCATATATGCCAAAATCTGCTGCATGGAAACGACATGCTCCTCATCCGTCTGCCGCCATAGCAATTCCATCAGATATATCAGCTTTAATTTTTGATTTTTTGATCTTGCCATCTTGTATCCGCCTGTCATTCTTTCTATACTATACTCTATATTGTTATTTTAACATTTTTATTTTATAAAGGAAATGACAGGACGCAATAAAACACAAAAAGAACCACCCGGGGTGATTCTTCTTGCTTGTAGGAATTATGATATGTTAACTTTATATGATTTGGCGTAAAGTACTCATGACTTCCGTCAGATAAATGTAAAACCGCCTTACGACCGCCTGGTGAGCAGAAACCGGAATGGTTTCTCTCATCACCACAACAGCCATTGAGTATTTATAGTATGAAATTATGGATCACAAAAACGTTTTACATCTATGACACTATTATATAGAACTTTTTTTATTTCTGCAATAATAGAAACAATGCAACTTTTTTCTCATTTTTATAGTTTTTTTCTATTATTTATTGATAACATCGCTCACAAGCACGATACCCCTGCTGCCGTGCCTCTTCTGCGGAATCAAAATAAACGCGGTTCGCTTCCGCGGGAAGATTGGATTCTTCCTGTGCATGATATACTTTCGTATTCCGATTGCCAATCACCGCTTCTCCGGAGTCATTGCCTTCCGCACCCTTCGCTCTGTCCGTCTCCGTCTGAGAACTGTCCCGGCTGTCTGAATCGTCACTGCTCTGTCCCTGATCCGTTTTGACAGACAGATGTTCTCCATCTGCAGTAATGATAATGGAACCTGTCTCATCCGTTCGAAGAACCTCTCTTGAAGTATACTTTTTCAGACGCCTCAGCACATTCTTATCCGGATGTCCGTAATGATTATCTGCACCGACACTGATGATCGAATAAATCGGCGATGCATCCCGGATAAACATAATTCCATTCGCCGTATCAGATCCGTGATGACTGGCTTTCAGAACATCCACATCAATATCGTATGTTTCATTCATCTTATTCTCCATACGTGCCGTCGTATCTCCCGTGAATAAAAAACTGTTCTTCCCATAATCAAGCCGAATGACCAGACTGCTTTCATTGTTATCTCTCGTTTCCCCGATCGGTCCGATGCACACTGCCTCACTGCCGCTTCCAAAGTTAAGCGTGTCTCCCGCTTCCGGAATCTGCTTTTCCAATTGTCTATCTTTTAACGCTCTCACCATCTTCTGATATGCCTGAGATTCATTCACGGCATCCGATGTATAAAAATTATCTATAGAATAATCCCGGATCACCTGATAGGCAGATCCCATATGATCCGCATCAGGATGCGTTACGATCATATTGTCAATCTGTTCCACTCCCTGCCTGTCCAGATAAGACGACAGATCATCATAATGAGAATCCGTCCCGGTATCGATCAGGGAATTCTTCCCGTCAATCTGGATCAATGCGGCATCTCCCTGACCTACATCGATAAAATGTACAATACACGCATCCGATCCGCCTTCTCCGGTCGCGTCTGCCTGACTGCATCCGGATATTCCTACTGCACAAAAGCTGATCATAAAAAAAGTAATGATATATACCGCAAGCCTCTTCATCTCTCCATTACTCCTTTCTGTCATTCAGATAAATGAGGATCTTCTTCCAATGTTCCTGCAGCCGCTCCAGTGAATACGCCGCATTCGCGGGACTGGTAGACGGAAGAGGAATGCTTCGTATCCCCGTCTCCGGATAAATATACTTCTTATATAACTTTTCCGCCAATCTGCCATTCACAAATACTGCCCGAATATTCGGAAAATCTGACAAAAGCTCCGGTATCTTCGCCGGAATCACATTGCGGATGCTGCTGTCACTGGAACCCCTGATATCGCAGCTCTCAATCACATCCCAGACTCCTATGCCATGTACTTTCAGCATCACTTTCTTCTCTTCAATCGTCATCGGAACATCACACTCCAGAACAGACGCAAGTAATTTCCAAAATCGATTCTGAGGATGTCCATAATAAAAAGACTGTTCCCTGGACTTTACCGACGGAAAGCTGCCAAGAATCAGAATCTTCGTATCCTGATCTGCGATCGGCGCAAACTCATGCGTCACATGTGTCTCGTTCACGTTCTCACCTCTTTTCGAATGTGTGTTCTATATTATATAATAAACATCCCAAAAAGGCAATCATAAAAATACCGTGCAACAAAACTCATCACTGAGTTGTTACACGGTATTCTCTGATTTTTATTTACACAAAAGAATCGTTATCCCCGATTATTTGACTACAACTTTAATCGTTACGGTCTTTGATCCGGAAGTATAATTGCCTTTTGCTTTTGCAGAAACTTTTACATTAATCTTGTAAGTTCCCTTCTTTGTACCCTTCTTGATCGTCACTTTTCCGGTCGACTTATTAACAGAAAGTTTGCTGCTGCTCTTTGCTGCCTTGCTGTAGGATAATTTTCCCTTGCTATTTACAGATGCTCCAATTGAGAATGTCTGTTTTGCTTTTTTTACAGTTGCCGCTTTATAAGATTTTGATGTCGTCTTAACTTTAATTGTAGGAGCTGCTTTTGTAATTTTAAATTTCTTAATGCTTGTTGTTACACTATTATAATTTGCATCTGCTGCAACTTTTGCTTTTACATAATAAGTGCCGACAGATTTTGGTGTACTGATCTTTTTCTTGCCTTTCGAATCAGCGTAATATGTATAGGTTACTTTTCCTTTGCTTCCTTTTACAGTCGCAAGACCTTTGACTGCTTTTCCTGTATATTTTACGGAAGATTTGATCGTTACCGTCGGAGTTGCTTTCTTTACCGTAATTTTAATGGTTTTCGATGCTTCATTATACACTCCTGAAGCTGCTGCCGTAACGGTGATATTCGCTGTTCCGGCACCTTTGATCGTCACTTTACCCGCTTCATTCACTTCTGCAACTGCAGTATTGTCAGATGTATAAGATAAGTCTGTCTTTGCTGCGGCGTCAAGCGTAAATGCTTTGTCACCATATGTCTTTGTATAAGCCGCTGTTCCTGTTACCTCCTGATCTGCTGCTGCCACAGTAAATGCATACTCTGCATTGACATATGTACCTGTGCTGTCAGTGAATACAGCCTCATAATTACCTGCACCGCCAATTTTAGCAACTTCATCTGCTGAAATTGTTAATACACCATTTTCATATGTATAAGCTTCTTTTGATGCCTGAGTGCTTCCATGTCCGGTCGAACGTCCGACACTTTCTAATGCAAATCCTTCCGGAAGCTTGGAAGCATCGATTTTTACAGAAAGACTTCCATCAGAAGCAAGTGTCACTTCATTGTCACCGGTAATCTCTGCTGATGCAGGAAGCTGATTTTTCACTTTTGTATCACCGGATAAATTGAACTTATACGCTCCATCCGTTGTATAATACGTTAAATCCTTGATAACAGCTCCTTCTACATCCGCAAACTGTTTATAGTTTGTAGAATTTCCCATGTGAACCATCGGTGTGTCTTCTGCAATACGGAAACTGAATTCAAAAGTACGTGTCCATAAGTTTTCCATATAGCCAAGTGTATAGGTCTTTTCGATACCATCTTTTTCAACCGTAAATGTACCGCCGATCAGATTGCTGAAATCAATTTCTCCTGCTTTTCCACCTCTGGACGCTTCCGGCAGATATTTCTGCTCATCTTCTGTTACCATCACGCAGTAGTCGCCCCATGCACTCGGTGCTTCTACTTCCGCTGTAGCCGCTACATTGGTCACATCTGTTGTTGTAATTCCTTTTCCATCCGGTGTACCATTCTCAGAGATCGTCAGATACCATGCCGGTACTTTTGTCTGATCTTCATTTAAAGAGATCATTGCTTTCTGATCATCTGTTAATGACTGGTATACATCTGCGTCAATCGCAGCAGGTACATTCGTTACACCGGTAAAGTTTGTGCCTGTTCCATCCTCAGTGAGTTCACTGACGGCATTTGTAATTCTTTCACGGAAATTCGTTGTAGCCGATGTAATGACATCAAAATTATCATTTCCATACAGCTGTGACCACGTCACTGCTCCCGTATAAACTCCATAATAGACAGACTCTGCTGCCCATGCCGTTACGGCAGTTGACGGAACAATGGCAACCGTCATTACCAGTGTCAGAATAACTGACATCAACTTTGTTAAAAATGATTTTCTCATACTTCTCCTCCTAAATCATTGTTTCATATTTGCTTCCTGCATCTATCTAAATCTTTACCGATTCATCGTAAAGAGACAGATCAAAATTAAAATAATTGCTTTTATTATTACAAATAAAATTTCATTTCCCCGAAATCGTTTCCCGATTCCCAGGTGGATATTCTTCTTCGGACATACATCCATGCATTGCAGGCAATGAATGCATTCTCCTCCATCTTTCTGATCACGCTTGATCTCCATGTCCACCGGGCACTTCATCTGACATGCCCTGCATTTTGGAATACATCCTTCCCGATTTCTGTCCAGAACAGACAGCGGCAGAACCGGCAGCCACGCAAATACTGCTCCCATCGGACACAGATACTGGCAGAAGAAACGTTCTTTGAAACACATTCCAATCAAAATAAGAAAGAATAGCACATATCCGATCAGGTTTTCCATTCCCGGAAAATTGCCATTATACAGCATAGAGAATACTTCCCACGGACTTGTTCCGGCAAAATGATCGGTCAGTCCACATGCATAAATCGCGATCAATACAATCAATACTATGTATTTTATTTTTTGCATCCACACACAGATTTCCCGGCGAAACCACGGAAGGCTTGTTCTCTTTTTTCGCCTTTTTGTCATTTTCTTCTGAATCCCCTGCGACAGTGCATACATTCCATCTCCAAGCGAGCCAAATGCACACGCATATCCGCAGAAAAATCTTCCAAATACGATCGTAAACGCACACAACACAAGAAGAGTTGATAAAAATCCATTCATCGTGATCGGATTGCCATCCCTGATCTGACCGATCACATACTTAATCCCTGAATATGCGGATGTATATAATGCCGACATCCATAAGAAAAAGATAATCTGGATCAAATGTCTCAACAGGCGGTGAATATCTCTTGCTTTCATCCTATTCCGCCTCCTTTAACGCATTCTTTACGGCCTCGATGATTCCATTCGAGCTGTAAGTTGCTCCACTGGCTATATCGACATCTCCCGTCTGCTGCTTTACCATATCTGTCAGAATGCTCTTCGCATTGTCCAGATAGGCAGCATCTTCCTGTTCTGCACTGATAACTTTAATATCTGTGATCGAACCGTCCGCAATCGTTACCTGAACTTTGATCTCGCCGCCAAATCCGGTTCCGACCCCCTCAAATGTGCCATCCTTCCATTCAGTCATGGCTGCGGCGGCTTCCTGATTCTTTTTCTCGATCTCCGCCTCTTTCTCGGCACGTGCCAGAGCAATCCCGTGATATCCGATACAGATTCCAACGATCAGGCACAGATTAACTGCTTTCATCAGAAAATGTTTGTATTTTTTTATCCATTGCTTCATGACGTTTTCCTTTACCTCGCACCTGCCAGTGCCTTACCGACCGCTTCGATGATTGCCCTCGACGAGCAGGTTGCTCCACTGACGGCATCAACTTCCGTTGACTGTTTCTCAAGCATCTGCTGAACCATGCCCGGCTTTGATGAAGTTCCATTGATCGCACGGTTCATGTACCATTCATCATCTCCCGGATAATATCCTTCTCCATATACGAAGTTGCCGATGGAAGTAATTTTCCCCTGCTGGATCATGACATCCAGCTGAACCGAATACGGATCAAAGGAGTCATCATTTGATTCACAATTGCCGATTCCCGTATAGGTGCCATCTTTATACTTTCCGGTTTCTTCCTGAGGTTTATTACTGTCTTCTGTTGTGTCATCTTTTTTATCAGATTCTGTGTCTTTTACTTTCGCTTTTTCCAGAGCTGCCTTTGCTGCATCTATGATTCCATTGGAACTCATCGTTGCTCCGCTGACAACATCGACGTCTGTTGTCTGTTTTGCAACCATCGTCTTTAGCAGTTTTTTGGCGGATGCAAAGAAAGAAGGCGTATCTTCATGACTGACAACTTTTATCTGTGTCATACGGTTGTTCTTTATGGTTACCGACAATATCGTCGTTCCGCCATGATAACCTTCGCCGCTGCCTTTGTAAGTTCCATTCTTATATTTGCCGGATAATTTCAAAGACGTATCCACCTTATTATCCGTCTTCTTCTCTGTACTTTTTGTTGAACCCGTTGTCTTTGTCGCCCCGGCTTTGCTGAGTGCATTTCTTACCGCTTTGATAATTCCGTTTGAGCTGTAAGTTGCACCGCTGACAGCATCCACATTCGTCGACTGTTTTTTTAAGATGGATGAGATGATCGTTGATTTTGCCTTATTAAAATACGAAGGAGTATCCTGGTTGCTCAAAACTTTTATTGTCCTGATCTTATTATTTTTTATGGATACCGATACCTTTGTTGTTCCTCCCCATCCTTTTGCACTTCCTGTATAAGTACCATCTTTATATGTACCCGGTTCTTTTACGTCTGCAAGCTTTTCTGCTTTTGCCGTACCGGAATTGCCCTGTGCCGCAGAATGATCCACTTCCCCCGTCAGAGCATTCTTAACTGCAGCAATAATTCCCTTTGAGCTGTAAGTTGCTCCGCTGACAACATCCACGTTCAGCGACTGTGCTGAAAGAATGTTCGCAATGACACCGGTTTTCGCACGCTGAAAGAATGACGCATCATCCGAAGAGCTCAAAACGTCGATCGCGGTAATCTTGTGGTCTTTCACGGTTACAGAAACCTTGATTGTTCCATGAAACCCGGTTCCGCTCCCTTCATAAGTACCGTCCTCAATCTTCGAAAGATCCAGACTGCCTCCGGAGACTTTTTTTGCTTTTTCATTCTTATCCGTCTCAGAAGTTTCCGCACTGACTTCCTTTGTAACGACCGGATGATTCACTTTTGGCTCTGTATATCCCAATATGCTGTTTCCTGCAAGACTGATGATAAAAATAAACGGTACAAATTGAATCAAGTTAAATTCTGTTAACTTTGTTAATTTTTTTAAAATCTGTTTCATATCCTCTCTCCCAACCGTTTTAATATTGATAGCCATTATCATTTTATATCACTTAACATTTTAAAAAAATTATTGATCCATGGCAACAAATTATTGTTCATCTTTTTTCAATAATATTGATAAAGATTGTCAAAAAGGCACAGAGATTTTTTCTCTGTGCCCATAGAATGGAACATGCTCATCCTTTACAGGATATAAGAGGATGGTGTTTGTTATTTTACTTTCACTTTCACGGTTGCTGTCTTTGATGCGGAATTATAATTTGTTCCGGAAGCAGCCGTTACTTTTACTTTGATTGAATAAGTTCCTTTTTTCGTTCCTTTTTTCACTGTGATCTTACCTGATTTTTTATTAATCGACAGTTTCGAACTTCCACTTGATTTCTTATAAGTACAAGATGTTTTGGCACCGCTTACACTTACTTTTGAAGTAACCTGCTTTGCCTTCTTCACTTTCGAATAACTTACCGTCTTTGCTGCTGTCGAGACTTTCAGCTTCTGAGAGGCTTTTTTGATCGTCAGTTTCACTGCACTGCTCGTCGCTGCTTTATAATTTTCATCCGATGCAACCGATGCTTTTACATAATAAGTTCCTGCATTCTTTACCCTAGAAGCGGTTACGGCTTTTTTGCACTTTGAATCCGTGTAATATTTGTAGGTAACTTTTCCTGTACTTCCGGTTACGGAAGCCTTTCCAATGCTGACTGCCTTTCCTGTATAAGTAACTGTCTTCGCTTTTAATGTTACTTTAGAGCTTTCCTTCTCTGCAAGCGCATTCATTGCACTCGTCAGATGCTCTGTCTGTTCTGTAATCTCAGAAGAGTAGATGACATCTTTTGCTAACAGATCTTTTGTCTCCTGAAGCTCTGTCTGGAAATCATTCCAGTTCTTATCTGCTTTATAATCATCTGCCTTTAATGCATCTGCTTTTTTCACAAGAGCCGTTAATGATTCAATCTCTTCAGTAGAAGCTTCTGTATCAGCCCCTACGATGTTTTTCGCTGCTGCCTCGAAATCAACCGTATAATCTTCATATCCCAGTGCAAAGACGGTTAAAGACCAATATCCGGTTCCGTCATATCCGTCCGGAAGCTGGCAACGTGCAGAATCTGTTAATCCCAGCTGAATGCCCATCGATTTGTGCATCCAGTTATCTGCCGCAAATTTTGTTCCATACGATGCAACAGCATTGGTTCTCGTACTGTCATTTCCATAGTAAGTCCACTGAACTTCCTGCATCGCTGCACCGAGTGCACCATATCCGTCTCCCGTCAGATCAACTCTTAAGAATTCACCATAAGAACCGCTTGCATCTTTTACGGTTGCAGTAATGTCCGATGCTTTCTGCAGCTCTACGTCCTTTAACCCGGATTCCGTTCCATTTGCTCTGGCAGAATAGGAATAAGTCCCGTCTGCATTTTTAGAAACCGTCTTTAATCCATTGGTTTCCGACGTTACATTTGCCGTATACGTATATGCTGCCAGCTGATTTTCGCTGTATCCGCCTTTTAACGTTTCTCCATTGTATATAACGTCATGTGTCTTGACATAATCGTCGAGATCTGCTGCTGCGACTTTAACCGGAACATACTTTAATCCATTGACTAAATAATGATCCATCGTTGCTGTTGTTCCGTCGCTTTTCGTAATCTCACCTCTGGAGAATCCAATTGAACTTCCATCCTTCAGATAGATCGTTGCTCCATCTTCTGACCAATATGCCATGTCATAAGTGTTGCCATCCGTATCATAAATGGTGACATCACACTGATAGTTCCCCCTGTGCAGTCCATGGTTCGTTGTTGCACGGGATACGACATCAAATGCTCCCTTATCCGGCTCACCGCGGGTATCTGCTTCAGCCGAAGATGTCACATCTCCTGCCGCATAGACACTTTCATTCGCCCAATATTCCGCCCAGGAAAGGCTGGAATACAGATACGTATATTCCCCTGTCTCTGATGTTTCCGCTTTTACAGTAACCGGATTCAGCGGCGTTACTGCCGGTGATACAGCTGCGATCATTGCCGCAGAAAGTGTCACTGCAAATGCTTTTTTCAATGTTTTTAAATGCATTGTTTTTCCTCCTGCTCTTAATTGATATTGATTTTCATTATCTTGTATGAGCAAGATTATACGCGGTTCACCGATATGCTACAAGGAATTATTGATCACTTTTTTTCTTTAAGAATATACTGAAAATTTTTCGCATTTACGGCGATAAATTCAAACAACTTTATCTTATTTTCTGACAATTTCAAAATCATAATCCGAACTAAAATGTTCCTCGATTCCTTCGGATACATAGATACGATCGTCCTCATCTACAAGAATAAAGTCAAAATCATCCTTCTGTCCTTTCCAATAACGAATGGCATCCTCTTTTCCAAGCACAAATAAAGTCGTAGAAAGACAGTCCGCCTTCATGCCGGATTTGCTGACAATGGTCACGGAGATCAGATCCGAATCTGCCGGCTTTCCGGTTTTGGGATCCAAAATGTGATGATACGTCTTTCCATCTTTTTCAAAATACCGTTCATAGCCGCCGGATGTGATCACCGCCTCGTCCTTTGCCTCATAAGTTCCGACCATATCAAAATTATCATCCGGCGATTCTATGCCGACTTTCCATCGGCTTCCATCCGGTTTTGTTCCGATTGCCTGGACATTGCCTCCAAGACTGATGATTCCATGGCTGACCTGATATTCTTCGAATATTTGTGCTACCGACTGTGAAGCAAATCCTTTCGCAATACCGCCAAGGTCTATCTGTGCATCATCCAGCAGAGTGACCGTATTGCTGTCATCCTCCACAACAACCTTATCCATTCCGATGTTATTTTTCAAGATCTTTGCAATTGCTGCGTCCTCCGGCACCTGATATTTCTGAGTCGTAAATCCCCACAAATCCATCAGCGGATAGATCGTAATGTCAAATGCTCCGTTCGTTGCATCCGATATTTTCTGTGCGCATTCAATCAGTTCTATCGTTTCATCCGATGCCGTAATCTGCTTCTCTTTATTCAGCGCACTGACTTCACTGTCCGAATTGCCCACTGACCACAGGTCATCCAGGCGTTCTATTTCCATCTTCGCAGCATCCAGTGCTTCGTCCCGGTTCTTTCCATATGCTTTTAACGTCATGTAAGTATCCATTGCATCCACATCAATGCTGGACTCTTTCTGGTTTTCTTTTGACTGATTCGATGTCTCTGTCCCGGAGCCGCCGCATGCCGTCAGACAAAATGCACCGATCATAAAAACAAACATCATATAAATTATTTTCTTCATATTATCCATCCTTTTTGAGATTGGTTCTCATTTTATTATCTTTTCCTATCTTATCGGATTTTATCCGGATAATCAAGAGAAAAAAGCTGCCCAATCAATATTTTGACAGGCAGCTTTTCTCATTTATCCGACAGGATTATAAAATTTTTGACAAAAATGCTTTTAACCGCTCATTTTTCGGATGATCAAATACCTGATCCGGTGTACCGTCTTCAGCAATCTTGCCTTCATCCAAAAAGACAATACGGTTGGCAACTTCTCTTGCGAATCCCATCTCGTGAGTAACACAGATCATCGTCATACCGGATTTTGCAAGTTCTTTCATAACATCCAGAACTTCCCCAACCATCTCAGGGTCAAGTGCCGATGTCGGTTCGTCGAATAAGATTACTTCCGGATCCATCGCCAGTGCACGGCAGATTGCCACACGCTGTTTCTGACCACCGGACAACTGCGGCGGATATGCATCTGCTTTTTCAGCAAGTCCGACTCTTTCTAAAAGTTCCATACCCTTTCGATCCGCTTCCTCTTTCGACATGCCTTTTAACTTGATCGGTGCAATCGTCAGATTCTCCAGGATCGTCTTATGCGGGAACAGATTAAAATGCTGAAATACCATCATCATCGACTGGCGGATCTTGTTGATATTATTTTTCGGATCCGTTACTTCCACTCCGTCCAGATAAATATGTCCTCCGGTCGGTTCCTCGAGAAGATTCAGGCACCGTAAAAAAGTGGACTTTCCACATCCTGACGGTCCCAGGATAACCATCACTTCGCCCTTTTTAATATCTGTCGTGATTCCGGTTAATACAGCTTCATTATTAAATGATTTTTTCAAATCCTCTACATGGATCATTACATCACTATTGTTCATCGTTCTTCAGGCTCCTTTCCAGTTTTCCTACCAGCATCGATAAGACCATGACAACAACCAGATAGATGATCGCTACCGTTATCAATGGGAAGAAAGCTTCATATGTACGGCTTCGGATAAAATCTCCTCCCCTGGTCAGATCCATAATTCCGATATAACCGGAGATAGATGTTTCTTTTAATAATACGATAAACTCGTTGCCGAGTGCCGGAAGCACATTCTTAAATGCCTGCGGCAAAATGAAGTACCGCATCGTCTGTACGTAAGTGAATCCAAGACTGCGTCCTGCCTCAAACTGTCCCGGATCGATCGAATTCAAGCCGGAACGAACGATTTCTGCGATGTATGCGGATGAGTTCAATCCAAATGCCACGACTGCTACAAGTACTTTGCTGACATTTGTGCTTGCAAAGATTACATAATAGATAATCAATAACTGGATCATCGCCGGTGTTCCACGGATCACCGTCAGATATGCTTTCAAAATCCAGTTCAAAAGCTTCATCTTGCCCGTTGTATCACACGAGAATCGTAAAATTGCAATGATAAAACCAACAACAATACCGATCAGAACCGCGAAAAATGTAATCTCAAGCGTTGTCGCAAATCCCTTCGTCAGATACTGCCATCTGTTATCCTTAATAAAGTTCTGGTGAATGCTTTCCTTCAAGTCAAACGCATCTGCAGATTTACCATTTCGAACGATGATTACCTGCTTCGATGTTGTATAAGAATCCGTAAAATCAATATTCTTCAAACGGTCTTCGGTTACCGTCATACCTGCAACGCCGATATCCGCTTTACCGGCCTGTACTGCCGTGATAATGGAATCGAACTGCATATCCTCAATCTCAAGCTTCATTCCAAGCTGATCGGCAACCGCCTGTGCCATCTCCGCATCGATACCGACGATCTTGCCGTCTTCCCGGTATTCATACGGTTCAAATTCCGCATTCGTTGCCATCACAAGCGTACCATTGGAAGTATCGACATCTTCCGGTGATTCATAAGGCTGCTTGCCTTTCGTATCATCCCCGATATAATTGCCGATGATCTGATCCAGCGTTCCATCTTTTTTCAGCTTCGCAAGAGCTGTATTGATCTTTTCCGTCAATTCGCTGTTGCCTTTTGCCACACAGATGGCATATTCTTCTTCCACAAACGCCTCATCCAGAATCGATAAATCCCGGTTCCGCTCTGTAAATGCTTTTGCCGGCTGTTCATCAATCACGACACAATCTACTTTTCCCTGCTTTAATGCCTGAACGGCATCGGTACCCTTATTAAATCCCTGTACGGTTGCACCTTTCACATCCGATGCATAGATATCCCCGGTCGTACCGAGCTGTACTCCGATCGTCTTTCCTTCCATATCAGCTGTGGAATGAACCGGTGACTCCCCGATCTCGTTTTTGCCTGAACCGCATCCGGTCAGCATTCCTGCGATCATAATAACGATCAGCATCAGCGGAATCAGTCTGCGGCTATATGTTTTGTTCTTCTTTTTCATTCTCCTCATCCTTTCTGGACAGCCTGCGGCAATCGATTCCTTATTATATTCAGACGATTGATCATGCGTCTCCTAAACAAAGAAAAAAGCACACTACCATCGAGGTAATGCGCCTTTGCCTGCTGCCCGATACTTTATACATCATTTTACAACGTAATGCATAAAAAGTCACGCTTTATTTTATATTTATACATCTTTTTCTGTTCATTGACATTTTTCATGATTTATGGTATGAATAAACTAGCTTATTTGCTGACGGATATGTGAATTGACACAGTGCAGATAAGCAGTTGATATGTCGACCGTCTGGGCAGCCTGTTAATTGAACCGGGCTGTTTTTTTGTGTATAGGAAATCTGTACAGATTTAAAACAGCCTCCACGCTTAGAAAAGGAGTAATATCACTATGAAAATGAAAGAATTATGGATCCAGAGTATTCTTGCAGGCATCTGCATCGGCATCGGAGGAGCCTTCTTCCTCGCAATTGACAACAAAGTCATCGGTGCTCTGTTCTTCACACTCGGTCTGTTCACGATCGTCACAAGAGGATTTCACCTGTTCACCGGCAGAATCGGCTATGTTCTTGATCAGCCGGCATCCTACTGTGCAAGCCTGATCATCACATGGATTGGGAATCTGATTGGAACCAACCTCGTTGCTCTCTGCATGCTCTTTACGAGAAATGCCGCCGCTTTTCAGGAAAAAGCTGCTTCCATGTGCGAGACAAAGCTGAATGACGGACCGCTCAGCCTGTTCATCCTCGGAATCTTCTGCAATATCCTGATGTATATCGCTGTTGACGGCTTCCGTTCCAACGAACACGAACTCGGCAAATACCTCGGACTGTTCTTATGCGTTGCCGGTTTTATCTTAGCCGGATTTGAGCACTGTATCGCCGATATGTTCTACTTTGGAATAGCGAATACATGGTCTGTACATACATTCATCTGTCTGCTTATCATCACAGCCGGAAATATCGTTGGAGGTCTTTTGATCCCGGTATGTAAAAAATTATTATAAAAAACTTCCCACAGAAATTGATACACATGACGTTTTCTGTGGGAAATTTTTATTTTTGAGAAGAATAAACGGAATCAAAATTCATTTTTATTGCTCCCAACACACCTACTATCATAAATAAGGATCCTATAAAAACAATGAAATATAATGGAAATTCCCACAAATAATTTAATATATTCGTATAGCAACTTCCTTTTGTTATCATTTCAAAATACTGGAAAAGCTTTGTGCTACACAACGCCGCTATATTAATCACAACACCAATCATACAAAATATGATATACCGTTTATATGAAACAGCATCTTTTTTACATAATAAGTCCTCTTCCTTCATTTTAAAATTATCATCAAGAAAAAATTGAATCGGTACATGAAAAAAATCACTTAACTGTACTATATTTTCTGTATCCGGTATTGTCTTTTCATTTTCCCATTTTGAAATGGTCTGTCGCGATACGTGAATTATTTCTGCTAGTTTCTCTTGTGATAAATTTCTTTCTTTTCGTAAAGTTTGCAGCTTTTCTCCAAATTCCATATTCCGCCCTCCTACTCTGATAAATCTTATCATTATCTTATAGAACTTCCAGCTAAGCGTCAATACATGAGAGTTTACAAAACCGCAACCAGAGTTTACATGAAGCCAAATCGGACTGTCACTTTAATTCAATTGTAATCTTAACCGGATTATGGTCCGTATATGCGAAATCATAATCCTGTGTTTCCAGATCTGTGATCTTAATATTCGGCGATACGATATAGCCGTCGAGCATATAATATTGCGTATTGTCGCCATCTTTCTCATACGGCTCATTCAGAAGCCGGGAAGTCGGCACCGCATCGTCCATGATGATCTGCCATCCGTCTCCAAAGTATTCTTCCGGGAATTCACCTGCCGTAAAATAATCCGTATTCTTCACCGGATATTTGTCAGAATCCACACAGGAAAAGCTCTGATTAAAATCTCCCCCGGCTATGACATAATTGCCTTTTTCGTATTCTGACTTCATCACATCTGCCAGAATCTTACTCTGTCGTAACTTTCCTTCTCCGGAGTCATATGCTTCCAGATGGAGATTGATAAAGACCATCTCTTTCTCTGTTCCATCGATCGGCGTGCGTTCAACCAGCAGACATCGCTTAAGATTGCACATGCTGACCGGCCAACGGAAAGACGACGGAAATGCAATCCGCTCTGCTTCTGTAACCTCATAGCTGTTAAAAGTTGCAATTCCTCCATACACCTTGCCGATCGGCGGCAGCGGATACGGAATAAACCTGCAGGAAAAGTTCGGTGCAAATGCCTGTGTGCCGCCAATGCTTCCCCACAACTCCTGTACTTCGTCGATCGAATATGACCGCCTGGAATCTCTGTCAGCTTCCTGGATAAAATACACATCTGCATCCTGCTCCTCCAGCTGTTCTCTGATTCCCCGGAGATTCTCTTCTACAAGCTCTTTTGAATCCGGCTGGACTTTCTCTCCTCCATCCATGAAGAAATCTTCTGTCCGGCTCAAAGCTCCATAGCCGATATTATAGGTCAGTATCGAAATCGACTCTCCGATACTCAGTTTCTTCTTCGCTGTTCCTTCTACGGTCACGCTTTCTTTTTCATCCGGTCTGTATTCCGTGACACTCAGATAAATCAGCAGTCCCAATACCGCTGCCAGGATCACGCCTGCAATCACCAGACAAACTTTTATCACTTTTTTCATACGCTGTCCTGAACTTATAATAAATCTACACTAAAGTATCTCTCTGCACGATCCGGAAGCACCGTTGCGATCACCTTGTCTTTGCCGTACTTGGCTGCCATCTGCTTTGCTGTCCAGATATTGGCACCGGAAGAAGTTCCGCATAAAATTCCCTGTACTCTTGCCAGCTCTCTTGCGGTCTCAATCGCATCTTCATCCGACACTTCTACGACTTCATCTACAATGGCAGGATCTAAAATCGCCGGAATAAATCCGTCTCCGATTCCCTGAATCTGATGCAGTCCCGGCTGCTGTCCCAATAATGCAGATACTCCTTTCGGTTCCGCAGCAACAATCTTCGTATCCGGATTCTGTTCTAACAGATACTTGGCGATTCCTGCAAGTGTTCCGCCGCTTCCCACACCGGAGACAAAGATGTCAATCGGTTTTCCGATCTGCTCTGCCAGTTCTCTTGCCGTTCCATGATAGTGTGCTTCCAGATTCGCCGGATTCTCAAACTGCTGCGGTACAAAGTATTCATCCGAGGACGAAGCAATTCTTAATGCTTCCTGCACGGATCCGTCAATGCTGAGTTCCGCAGGAGTCAGTACCAGTTCCGCACCAAACCCTTTGATGATCTTTTTGCGTTCCTCACTCATATTCTCCGGCATAACAATGATCACCTTGTATCCCATACGAACACCGCAGAACGCAAGTCCGATTCCGGTATTGCCGGAAGTCGGTTCAATGATCGTCATACCCGGCTTCAACTTTCCATCCTTTTCTGCCTGAATCAGCATGTTCTTCGCCACACGGTCTTTGATGCTTCCTCCCGGATTTAAAAACTCTGCTTTCGCATAAATCTCACATCCCATTGTTCCCTTTAAGCTTAAAAGCGGGGTATTGCCGATTAGATCTAAAATATTTTCCGTAACCATCTATCTGAATCCTCCTAATTTATAGACTGATAATTGCTGTCCTTTTATTATATCGAAAATCTTACATAATGCAAAGTTAATATTAGAATATTTACAATTTATTTTTATGGTGCTATAATGTGCGTAATTATGAAATTTTTAAATGCCAATTCATTTAGGGAGGTTAAAACTTTGAATAAAGTAGCGATCGTAACCGACAGTAATAGCGGAATCACACAGAACATGGCAAAAGAATATGGCATCTCTGTGCTTCCAATGCCTTTTTATATTAATGACAAAAGTTATTTTGAAGATATCACACTCTCTCAGGACGAATTCTATCAATTCCTGAAAGCGGATGCTGATATTTCAACATCGCAGCCGGCTCCGGGTGATGTTACGGATCTCTGGGACAAGTTATTAGAGACATATGACGAGATTGTTCATATTCCAATGTCCAGCGGATTAAGCGGAAGCTGCCAGACAGCCATGATGCTCGCTCAGGATTATGAAGGTAAAGTCTTCGTCGTTGACAACCAGAGAATTTCAACGACAATGAAGTCCTCTGTCTTAGATGCAAAGGATATGGCCGACAAAGGCTATTCTGCCGGCGAGATACAGAAGTTCCTGATGGATACGAAATTCGATTCCAGCATCTATATTATGCTTGACACTCTATATTATCTGAAAAAGGGCGGCCGTATCACTCCTGCTGCCGCTGCATTAGCAACACTTTTAAAGATTAAGCCTGTACTACAGATCCAGGGCGAAAAGCTGGATGCATTTGCCAAATGCCGAACGGTAAAGAAAGGACGCAAGACGATGTTAGAAGCAGCCGTCAAAGATGCTTCCGAACGCTTCGGCGGCATTGACAACGTCCGCATCTGTGTCGTGCATACAGAAAATCTTGCAGCCGCTGAAGAATTTCGCAGGGAACTGACCGAAGCATTTCCATTGACGGAAGAAGAGATTCCAATTGATATTTTATCTCTGAGCGTTGCCTGCCATATCGGTCCGGGATGCCTTGCCGTTACCATTGAAAAGAAACCGAAATATTAAATTTTATTTCATACGAAGAGAAAACCTGCCGGATCAAAAATGATCTGACAGGTTTTTTTATTTCGCTTTATAACATGTTTTTATTGGATTATTTTGCAGTCATTGTTTCTACTGCACTGTAGGAACCGTATTTCTTTTCACCGCTGACGGTCTTATATGCCCGTACTTTTACATCATACGTCTTTACAGATAATCCGCTAAATGTCTTTGAAGTACCGGATATGTTGACATAGCTCCATTTATTCTGTCCTTTTCTGGAATAAGCAATGCGATATCCGCTGCTGCCCGTTGTCTTGGACCATTTCAGAACTGCACTTCTCTTCTTCGTTCCTTTTGCCGTTTTTACACTGGCTACCTTCTTCGGAACGATATAAAACGTAATCGTCTTTGTTCCGGTGAAGTTTCCTTTTCCGGTAATGGTTATCGTCGCTTTTCCAGTCGATTTATTCGTACCATAGCTGACCGTATAATCCGTGTCTTTTTCCAATGTTGTACTGCCATATGTAACCGTAACTTTCGGCTTAATCTGCTTTCCTGTATACGTCTTATTCGAAACGGAAGAAAATGTGCATGTCGAAATCTTGCGTGCGGAAATCTTGATCTTCAGCGTACCGGTTACTTCCTCTCCGGTCTGATCCGTTGCTTTATAGTATACGGTCGTCGTTCCGACCTTCTTTCTCTTCGGCTTTGTTGTGGACCAGTTTTCCTTATCCTTACTATATTGAACTTCTGTTCCTTCTTTGTAATTCGTCACACTAACAGTATGATACTTTCCATTATAAGTTCCGGAATATCCTGTTGCTTTCAACTTATTCACATAGATATCCTCTATCATATAGTTTAAATCAACCACTCCGTCAATTCCGCTGACTGTTGCAGAACTCGTACACTGCCAGATTGCATAATCTTCTTTATAAGTACAGGAAGTATTATACTGAGCTACCCATTTCGTCACATCATCAAAATAAGAATTTGTCAGATAATTTTCCCACCAGTTCTTATTCGCGTAAATTCCGGTTGCATAACCTTCCGCTTCAATCATATCACAATATGTCTTCGCAATCTTTGCCTTTCCGGAAGCAGAAACTCCCACCTGATCCTTATCCTCCATATCCAGGAATACCGGAAGATCCGGATTAGCATTCGCTGCTTTCAACAGACGCAGCGTATGATTCGCTTCGCTTTTCGCTTTCGCTGTCGTATCCGCATGAGAATATAAATATACGCCATACGGAATTCCATACTTCTCACAGCCCTTTACACTTTTCTTAAAATAAGCATCATCCTGACTCGTCGAATCGCCGCCATATCCGCACCGCATAATCACAAAATCAACACTCTTTGCTAATTTTGAGAAATTGATGTTACTGTCTTTATTTGGCGGCCAATTCCATTTTGAAATATCAACGCCTTTTCCAATCGAATTCGATGGTTCCTTCGGAACTGACATCTTTCCAATACTGCTTCCATCAGACGTATAATTCGAACCCATTGGCTTATCCAATTCATCCACTTCTTCTTCCACAGATTTTACATCCTGCTGAACCGATTCCAATGTCTGATCCACTTCATTCACCAGCTGATCAATCTCATCCGCCTGAACCGATGTTACCGTCGTTACAATCATACAAATTGTCAATAATCCTGCTAATAGTCTCTTCATAAATCCTCCAAAACATATTATGTAATCTTCTAAAATATCGTACTTTTGTATTCTACATTATTTTTCCTCATTTGTAAATACTTCGTAACATTTTTGTAATATTTTCCAACAGTTTCACCAAGAAAGAAGAAAGAAAAACAAATCGTATAAGCTTGCTTAATACGGTTGGTTTTCTTTCTTCTTTTTGGGGCGGAACGCCCCATTAACCTCAGACACATGCTGCTTTGCAGCATGCGCCTGCCTGCAGGCGGGTCTGAGGTCTTGGTGAAACTGCTTTCTCTTCACCTTATAATAAATAGAAAAACAAATCCTGTAAGCTTGCTTAATACGGTTGGTTTTCTTTCTTCTTTTTGGGGCGGAACGCCCCATTAACCTCAGACACATGCTGCTTTGCAGCATGCGCCTGCCTGCAGGCGGGTCTGAGGTCTTGGTGAACCCGTTAAAAAAGCCGAATGCACAATCCGCATCCGGCTTCTTCTCTTTTCTATTCCACCTCAAGTTCAAATGCCTTGTGAGCTGCATTCATCGCTTTTTCCATGTCTTCTTCATTTACTAAAACAGTTACCCGAATCTCTGATGTCGAGATCATGCGGATATTGATATCTGCCTCATATAATGCCCGGAACATTCTTGCCGCAACACCCGGATGAGCAACCATCCCTGCTCCAACGATCGAAACTTTTGCTACCTTTGTTTCTACATCAATATCTCTATATTTTGATCTTGCAAAATTATTCCTAATCACAGCTACCGTTTCATCTGCCATATCCTGCGTAACCGTAAAAGAAATATCTTTTGTTCCGTTACGTCCGACAGACTGAAGGATAATATCAACATTAATGTTATTTCTTGCTAACAGATTGAACAGCTTAAATGCTACTCCAGGTTCATCCTTTACGCCGAGTACGGCAATACGTGCCGCATCTCTGTCACCTGCAACTCCTACAGCAACTCTAGGCTCTTCCGATGTTGCTGATTTTACGATCGTACCTTCCGCAGTATTTAAAGAAGAACGGACAACAATCTGCACGCCGTGCTTCTTCGCAAGTTCCACACAACGATTGTGAAGAACTCCTGCTCCCAATGTTGCAAGCTCTAACATCTCATCATAAGTGACTTCTTTTAATTTACGGGCATCCGGAACCTTACGCGGATCAGCAGTGTATACACCCTCTACATCCGTATAGATCTCACACGCATCTGCACGAAGTGCTGCTGCCAGAGCAACTGCCGTTGTATCCGAACCGCCTCTGCCAAGTGTCGTATAGTTATTATAATGATCAATTCCCTGAAAACCGGTAACGATCACAATCTTTCTCTGATCCAGTTCGTGGTGAATTCTTTCCGTATCAATTCTCTTTAATCTGGCATTGCCGTATTTGTTCGTAGAATGCATGGCAACCTGAAATGCATTTAAGGAAACGGCAGGAACACCAAGGACATCCATTGCCATCGCCATCAATGCAACAGACTTCTGTTCGCCGATCGTATAAAGCATGTCCATCTCTCTTTTTGATGGATTTGGATTAATATCTCTGGCTTCTGCAATCAGCTCGTCCGTCATCTTTCCCATAGCAGATAACACAACGACAATATCATTGCCTTTTCTGTAATCTTCAATACATCTTCTTGCAACGTTAAAAATTCTCTCTTTATCTCCAACGGAAGTACCGCCGAACTTCTTAACGATCAACATTTATATTATCCTCCTAAGTTTCTTAACCATGTTTTTCATATATTTATTTCGCATTTAATCTTATCACACTATTTACAGATTTGAAATCCTTTATTTTCTTCTGGAAGTCTTTTTCTTTTAAAATTGGCGTTACAAACGCGAATTCTTCCGTATTCTCCTCTAAACGAACAACCTCGATCGCTCCAAACGCTTTTTCCGCTGCTTCCTTTTCTGTATCCGAAGTCATTCGAACAAAGAATGCATGCTGAAAATCGCCGATACTTCCAAGTTCTAATGTTTCTTTGCTCCATATGATCGGAAGTGTCCGTCCGAGATTACGTGCTGCTTCTACAACATCGGCCGTTACTGCACTCGCGGTTGGAAGCTTGCCCGCTCCGCGTCCATAGAACATCAGATCATCTACCATGTTTCCCTTTACAAATACAGCGTTAAATACATCTTTCACACTGTACAACGGATGTTCTTTTTTAATCAGCATCGGACATACCATCGCATAAACCTGTCCATCAATATTACGGCTTGTGCCTAATAATTTGATGCTCATATTCAGTGCTTTCGCATACTTGATATCTGCATCCGTAATCTTCGTAATTCCTTCTGTATAGATATCTTCAAAATCAACCTGTCTGCCATAGGCAAGAGAAGTCAGGATCGCAATCTTTCGGCAGGCATCATAACCTTCTACATCCGCTTCCGGATGAAGTTCCGCATATCCTTTTTCCTGAGCATCTTTTAAAACAGAATCAAAGTCCAGACCTTCGTCCGCCATCTTCGTCAAAATGTAGTTTGTTGTGCCATTCAGGATACCGGTAATCTCCGTAATCTCATCCGCTGACAGCGATTCATTGATCGGACGGATGATCGGAATTCCACCGCCTACGCTCGCCTCAAATAAAAAGTTGGCATTCTTTTCTTTTGCAAGTGCGATCAGCTCTGCACCATGCTTCGCAACTAACTCTTTATTCGAAGTACATACGCTTTTCCCCCGCTTCAGACATTCGGATACCCATGTATACGAAGGCTCAACTCCGCCAAGTACTTCTACCACGATGCTGACCTCAGGATCATTGACGATCGTGTCAAAATTGCGGCAAAGAACCTCATTCACCGGATCATCTGCAGGAAAATCCTTGATATCCAGAACATATTTTACACGGATTTCCTTTCCGACGCGCTTGCTGATGCTTTCCTTATTCGTGCGTATTACCTCAAATACGCCGGAACCTACCGTTCCGTAACCTAAAATAGCTACATTTATCATCTGTTTTCTCACTCCCTGGCAATAATCTTAACATTGATTATGCGATCTAAACTTTCCACTTCTTCTAACATTGCTGATACGTCTGTTGTAATTGATAATATATCTACACTGATTGTCAAAACACCAATTCCGTTAATCGGAATGCTCTGATGGATTGTTAAAATATTGGTCTGATATTTTGCAAATACATTCAAAATTGTAGAAATAATTCCGGGACAATCCTGCATCTCAATGACGCACGTGATATTCTTCCCCTGACCATTATCATGAAACGGAAAAATATCATCTTTATATTTATAGTAAGAACTTCTGCTGATCCCAACCTCTGAGGATGCATCCTGCACGGTCTTACCGGGATCTGCATCTAATAGTCTCTGCACTTCCACAACCTTCAAAAGCACTTCCGGAACTGCTTTCTTTCGAATGACATAATACTTATTGTCTTCAGACATCGCTCCCTCCTTTGTCCTTATAACAACTACACTTGTCCGTCATTTGAAGATACTATCATATCTTTTGTTTAATATCAAGTACATTTTTTGAAACAATCTAATTTTCTGTTCTCGCTGACTGCTTTAGATTTTCCCACTTTAAATAGGCGTTAATAAACGGATCCAATGCCCCATCCAGCACTGCGGCAGGATTTCCGCTTTCCTCATTCGTCCGATGATCCTTTACCATCGTATATGGCTGCAATACATACGAACGGATCTGACTTCCCCATCCGTTATCCATGACCTCGCCACGGATTCCGGAAAGCTCTGCCTGTCTTTCCTGTTCTTTTAAAATATACAGCTTTGCTTTCAACATCTGCATTGCTTTATCTTTATTCTGCTTTTGTGAACGTTCATTCTGACACTGAACGACTGTACCCGTTGGAAGATGCGTAATACGAATCGCAGAATCTGTTTTATTAATATGCTGACCGCCCGCACCGCTCGCACGATACGTGTCAACACGTATATCTTCATCGGCAATTTCGATATTGATCTCCGATTTGATATCCGGCATAATATCGCAGGATGCAAATGATGTCTGCCTCTTTCCGGCCGCATTAAACGGCGAGATTCGAACAAGCCGGTGAATTCCTTTCTCGGATTTTAATAATCCATAAGCGTTTTCTCCGGCAATCTGCATCGTTACGGATTTGATTCCCGCAACTTCACCGTCCAGGTAATCCAGGATCTGAATCTTAAATCCTTTTTTTTCAGCCCATTTATGATACATGCGATAAAGCATACTGACCCAATCGCATGATTCCGTTCCGCCTGCCCCGGCATTCAGACTCAAAATTGCGTCCTCCCGGTCGTATTCTCCCGACAGCAATGTGCTGATCCTCAGGCTTTCAAAATCATCGACAAACTGTTCCATCATCTCTTTGATCTCCGGAATCAGTTCCTCATCCTCTTCTTCATATCCCATCTCAATCATGGTCATGATATCGTCGCGTTCTTCTTCCAGGGATTCATAGGATTTCACAATATCTTTTAACTGTTTCAGCTCTTTCATAACAAATTGGGATGATGTTACATCATCCCAAAAGTCCGGTGCTTCCATTTGTGCTTCAAGCTGATCAATTCTTTCCTGTTTGATATCCAATCCCAAAGATTCTTTTAATTCAGACAGAGGATTTTCATAATTACTTATCTTATATTTAAATTGATCTAATTCTACCACAATCTCTGCTCCTTATCATTTTCCGCGTCCACAGCAATGTTTGTACTTCTTACCACTTCCGCATGGACACGGATCATTACGTCCGATTTTCGCTTTTTTACGGCGATATGGTCCTTTTTTAACCGCTTCATCTTTATTCGTACCCGTAATCTCAGGTGTCTCTTCCTTTTCCACCTTTGTCTCTACCCGTACATGGAATAATGCATTCGCAGTATCTTCCTGAATCGAACGTGTCATCTCTTCGAACATATTAAATGCCTGGAAACGATATTCCACCAACGGATCACGCTGACCATATGCCTGAAGGCCGATGCCCTGGCGGAGCTGATCCATATCATCAATATGATCCATCCACTTACGATCAATAATATTTAAAAGGATAATACGTTCGATCTCACGCATATCTTCTATATTAAATTCTTTTTGTTTTTCATCATACAGCGACAGTGCTTCTTCCTGCAAACGGGAGATGAAATGCTGTACGCCCTGATCTTCATCTTCTTTTGTCAATTCGATCGTTCCAAATGGAACAATTCTCGTCAATGTGTGATTCAGATCTTTGATGTTCCATTCTTCAGCCGGAACGTCGTCATTGCATGCTGAAGAAACATAGTTCGCAACGGTCTCCGTGATCATGTTTCGAACAACTTCCTGCATATCTTCCCCGTCTAATACCCGGCGGCGTTCTTCGTATATGATCTCTCTCTGCTCATTGTTGACCTGATCGTAATCGAGCAGATTCTTACGAATGGAAAAGTTATTGTTCTCAATCTTCTTCTGTGCCTTCTCAATCGTACTCGTGATCGTCTTATGCTGGATCTCTTCTCCTTCCGGAATTCCCAGCGTATTGTAGACGGTGATCATTCTTTCCGAACCGAACAGACGCATCAGATCATCTTCCAGAGAAAGATAGAACTTCGATTCACCCGGATCTCCCTGACGACCGGAACGTCCTCGAAGCTGATTGTCAATACGTCTTGCCTCATGACGCTCTGTACCGATGATCTTCAGACCTCCGGTCTCCGGAACTCCTTCTGCTAACTTAATATCCGTACCACGTCCTGCCATGTTCGTTGCGATGGTTACCGCACCAATCTCGCCGGCATGAGAGATAATCTCTGCTTCCTGCTCATGGAATTTTGCGTTCAATACGTTGTGTGGAATTCCTCTTCGTCTTAACAGAAGACTCAACTCTTCGGATGCTTCAATTGTAATCGTACCAACCAGAACCGGTTGTCCCTTCTGATGGGATGCTTCAATGTCATCCACAACTGCTTTTAACTTCTCTGCTCTCGTCTTATAAATAGAATCTTCATGGTCGATACGGATCACCGGCATATTCGTCGGGATCACGATAACGTCCATACCGTAAATTTCACGGAATTCTTCTTCTTCCGTCAATGCCGTACCTGTCATGCCGGCTTTCTTCGCATATTTATTAAAGAAGTTCTGGAACGTGATCGTGGCCAATGTCTTAGATTCTCTCTTGACCTTTACATGTTCCTTCGCTTCGATTGCCTGATGCAGTCCATCTGAATAACGGCGTCCCGGCATGATACGGCCGGTAAATTCATCGACAATTAAAACTTCGTCATCTTTTACAACATAGTCTTTGTCCTTGAACATCAGATTATGCGCTCTCAGTGCCAATATCATATTATGCTGCAATGCCAAATGCTCCGGATCCGCAAGGTTATCAATATTGAAAAACTTCTCTACTTTCGCAACTCCCTGTGCGGTCAGCATGACATGCTTATCCTTTTCATTAACGAGGAAATCTCCATCTTCTTCCGGTGCTTCATTCATGATCGCATCAATCTTGGAGATCTCTCCATCCGAAGAACCTCTTTCCATCGTTCTCGCCAGCATATCGCACATGCGGTACAAATCCGTCGACTTTCCACTCTGTCCGGAAATGATCAGCGGCGTTCTCGCCTCATCGATCAATACCGAATCGACCTCATCGACAATTGCATAATTCAATTCACGCTGCACCAGCTGCGATTTATCGTTGACCATATTATCCCGAAGGTAATCAAATCCAAGTTCATTATTCGTAACATATGTGATGTCGCAGCTGTACATCTCCTGACGCTGCTGCGTATCCATATCATTCGTGATCACACCAACCGACAGCCCTAAAAACGTATGAATCTGACCCATCCATTCGGCATCACGCTTTGCCAGGTATTCGTTGACCGTTACGATATGAACACCCTTGCCTTCCAATGCATTCAGATATGCCGGAAGTGTTGCTACTAACGTCTTACCTTCACCGGTCTTCATCTCCGCAATACGCCCCTGATGAAGAATAATCCCTCCAATCAGCTGTACCCGGTAATGCCTCATATTCAAGGTACGTTTTGCAGCTTCCCGCACGGTTGCAAACGCTTCCACAAGAATGTCATCCAAAGTCTCTCCATCCGCCAGACGCTGCTTAAATTCAACGGTCTTATGCCGTAATTCGTCATCGGTCAGCTTTTCCATCTTCGGCTCCAGCTTCTCGATCTCATCTACTTTCCCGGATATTCTCTTAATCTCTTTATCGCTATGAGTGCCAAAAATCTTCTCAAATAAACCCATATCTATCACTCCTAAATCATTCTATATTCATTATCATCAATCTACGATGTATACCTGTTCTTCATGGACGAACAAATACTTCATTTCATTCTATCATTTCAAAAATACTCCGTCAATGCAGCGTTTATAAAAGAATTATAAATTAAAATAAACAAAGCACGGAGAGACTGCCAAAAACCGCCGCATCCGGATTATCATAACAATAATCTTCAGATGCGGCGGTTTAAACTCTGTTCCGCTTTCTTCTGCGAAATGTCTTTAAAATTCAGGTTCTATCAGACCAAATGTTCCGTCTTTTCTCTTATATACAACGTTTACTTCAAATGTATCTGCGTTACGGAATACGAAGAATGTATGACCGATCAGCTCCATCTGAACACATGCTTCTTCGACATCCATCGGCTTGATCGCAAACTTTTTGCTGCGGATAATCTTAATCTCTTCATCCGGCGTATCATCTTCTACTTCGAAAAATTCCTTCTTAAACTCCGTTCCCGGCAGCTTCTGGTTCATGAGTTTTGTCTTATATCTGCGAATCTGACGTTCAATAATATCTACAACCAGATCTACCGATACATACATATCCGTGCTATCCTGTTCTGCACGGATTACCTGTCCTTTCATAGGAATTGTCACTTCAATTTTCTGTCTATTTCTTTCTACACTCAATGTAACAAAAATCTCTGCTTCTTCATTAAAAAATTTATCAAGTTTGGATAATTTGCTCTCTACAGCTGAACGAAGTCCTTCTGTTACCTCAATGTTTTTTCCACTAATAATAAAACGCATACCCATCGCTCCTTTATTCTAAGATAGCTATATTATAGCATATCCCCTTCGTTTTTCCAACATTTAACCAAAGTTTGAATTAATCACCTTTTCCTCTTAAATTTTCAATCAATTTTATCATTTTTTCAATATTAAAAAACTTTTAAATCTTTGTTAAAAAGTGTTTTTTATTTGTTTTTTACAAAACATATGTTTCTTTTTCCACAAAAAAGTATCCACGAAATCCACCAAAATTTTTGTGGATAATGTGGATAACTTTGTTGATAACCTGTTTTCCCCTTAAAAATGCCATTTGTGTTTTCCACGACATGTGGATAAACAACCCACTTATTTGGGGATAACTCTTCCTTTTTCGTCATTTATAGAGAATTTGAACAAATTTTCGACAATCGGCAATTCCTTTAATTTTCAGACTATTCTATAAAATTTTTGAATACTGAAGTCACGGCATACCCAAAAAACATCAACTGGTAAACATAATTCATTTAGAGCAAAAACTGCCTCACTCCCTGAGCAATTCGAAGGATTCCTCTTCCGTATACCCTAATTCATTCATGCCATCCAGGTAAGTTCGGATAATCTCATCTGCCATCATACGACGATGAGCAGCAATTACTTCTTCTTCCTCCGTAACACATCGTCCTGTTGTCCGGTTCGTAATCGTCAGCCCGTCATGATCCAGCGATGCAAGCGCTCTCTGCATCGTGTTCGGATTCACTCCGGCATCTTTCGCCAGCTCTCTTACGCTCGGCAGCCTCTCTCCGCCATGATACATCCCGGACACGATCATCTTTATCATCTGTTCTTTCAATTGAATCCATATCGGTCGGTCACCTGCAATCTTCCATCTCATCTTCGATCACCACCTATTCCAAATTCAGTTTATAAGTCAGAATCAATTCCGTAATTACATGGAAAATCACAATTTCGATTGCAAAAGATACTAATATAAACATCATATCCATCCTAAATGAAGAAGTCTCTGTAATAAAGAGATCCGTAAGCGGCGAATCTATCGCATTGAGTACAATCGAAATGCCGATAAATGCCCCAAAAGAACAGAGGAAACGGTTCTTATTACTCAAATGTCCAATTGCCATCGCGGCATAGATATGATAGATGGAGCTGATCATTCCCAAAATCACGGAACAGATCACAAGCAACACATTGCCCGTGCCCACCGATAACACATCCGTCTCCTGTATTGACTCCATAATTATTCGTATCAGATCTTCCGATGTGATTGTCGCAAAGATACTCTGCATGAAAATGAATATACAGATCGTCACCGCTGCCATGCTGATCATCGAGATTATGAATGAACTGATCGCTTTTGACAAAATCAGACTTCTCGGTGATACCGGAAGTGTGAACATCAGATATCCTTCTTCCTTCAAGAGTCCATTCCAAAAACGCTGAACGATAATCATCACATTCAATACGACCACTGCAATAAATAATGCAACAAATCCAAGCATTAAAATCTCAGAGCTCATATGAATCAATCCGCCCATCACCATATACTGCTCTCCCGACAGCCATATCTGAACTCCCATGATCACAGATATCGCAATGAGTGCGATCCAGAGCGGGATCATCGTTTTAAACATTGACTTTAAATCATACTTTAATAACTTCAAATACATATTACCTGCCCCCTTCCAAAACATCTGCACGGAACATCTCACGGAACATCTCATCGATCGACTTTCCACTTTCTTCACGAAGATCATCCACGGCCGCATGGCGCAGGATCACACCATCTCGAATCAAAATCGCCTCATCCAGAATCTTCTCAATATCAGAAATCAGATGCGTGGAAATGATCACGGTTCCCTCTTCGTTATAATTCGTCAATATCGTATCCAAGATATAATCTCTGGCTGCAGGATCCACACCGGCAATCGGTTCATCGAGCAGATATACCTGTGCCTTCCTGCACATTACAAGTACCAGCTGAACCTTCTCCTTATTCCCCTTCGACAACTTCTTCACTTTATCTTCCAGGGAAATCCCAAGAGACTCACACATCTTCTCCGCTCTTGCCCGGTCAAAATCAGCATAAAAATCCGTAAAAAAGTTCATCAGATCTTTTACCTTCATCCAATCCGCAAAATACATCTTATCCGGCAGATAGCTGACGATCGACTTCGTCTCCTCTCCCGGTTCCATCCCTCTGATCAATATGCTCCCCTCGGTCGGCTGAAGCAGTCCATTCATCAGCTTGAGCAATGTTGTCTTCCCGGAACCATTCGGTCCCAGAAGACCAACGATCCTGCCTTTTTGAATATGAAGTTCTACATTCTTCAAAACTTCCTTCTTCCCATAATTCTTGTGTAGATTTATACATTCAATTAAATCCCTCATATGATCTCCTTTCTCTTCATATAGTATTATTGTATTAATTGCTTAATACAATAATACTATATATTCCCGACAAAGTCAAGCTGAAATCATTGAAAACATAAATCGGAATGATTGAGACCCGATCATTCCTTCTATAAACACCAAGAACAAAAATGTAGACATTAAAAAAGCTCTGAACTGTATGCTCAGAGCTGTATCAATACGCTTTATGTACTATTTCAAAATTCTTCTTACACAGCGAACTTTTCGATAATTCGCTTTATTGGAAATCTTAATTCCGGTCTTCTTGTTACTTGCATGTACAATTTTATTATTACCAATATAGATTGCTACATGACCATAATAGCAGATAACATCGCCTGGTTTTTTCTTAGACCAGCTGACTTTCTTCCCTTTCGTTGCAATCTCAGATGACGAATGCGGAAGCTTATATCCAAAATGCTTGTAGACAGACATAACAAAACCGGAGCAATCAGCACCCTTTGTTAAACTTGTACCGCCATACTTATATGGATTGCCGACAAACTTTTTCGCATATTTTACAACCTGTTTTCCGGTTGTTTTGCTTTTCTTCTTCTGTGTGGAGATCGTTGCTTCACTGCTGCTCTCGCTTGTAGTTAAGCCGATCTTCTTCACTTCATTATCTATCTCATCAATCTCTTCATTCACACTGTCGATATCCTGGTTCACCTCTTCCAGATCAACGGTTGTACATTCACTTGCAGCAACATCACTCATACCCACTGTCGAAACCAAACCTGCTGCCACAAACAAAATCATCATAAATGCAATTATCCGAATACGTAAACTGTTCTTCATTCTTTTCTCCTAATGTTTTCCCTAATACATGTTACTCAAATCTGTAACTAATATAACATAGAATGAAATATTTGTAAATAGTTTTTTCACATTTTGTAACATATCCGTAATATTTTGTTGCAAAAAATGAAACAACAGCATTTTATTGATTCAAATGCTGTTGTCCTTTTTTATTTTATCAACTTTACAAGACGACTGGTTCCCAATCTTGATGCTCCCAGCTCAAGAAACTTCTCCGCATCATCAAAAGAGGCGATTCCTCCGGCTGCTTTTATCCCCACATTCTTCCCGACATGTGCTTTCATCAGCTCAACCGCATGAAATGTTGCACCCGAAGTAGAAAATCCGGTGGAAGTTTTGATATACTCTGCCTCTGCCTCTGTAACAATTTCGCACATTTTGATGATTTCATCATCCGTCAGAAGACAAGTTTCAATGATTACTTTTAAGGTCTTCCCATCACAGGCATCGTGAATCAGTCGGATTTCATCCGTCAATGCCTCATAACGCTTATCTTTCAAATCTCCAATATTAATGACCATATCGATCTCGGATGCTCCATTTTTGATCGCATCCCTTGTCTCAAATACCTTAACAGCTGTCGTATTGTATCCATTCGGAAATCCTATCACCGTACAGATCGGCAATTTCCCATCTACATATTCTGCTGCACGCTTTACATAAGATACCGGAATACATGCCGAAGCAGTTTGATACTTTATCGCATCATCTAAAATCTCTTTTATCTCATCCCATGTTGCGGTCTGTGCCAGCAGCGTGTGATCTACCATCCCCAAAATTCTTTCTTTTTCCATGTCTGCACCTTTCCCTTTCTCATATCTATCCTTATCCTACCAAATCTGTGATCGAATGAACAGACCAGAAATTGCAAACTGTCTTTCTATTTTAAGAACAATCGTTGCACCGCTTAGGCATCTGTCTCTTTACAGGAATTCCTCCCATCCTCTCTGAAAATCTACCAGTCCTTTCAATCTTTTCTTCCGATGTAATCGGATTCCACACACTTCACACAATTGCTCTAATCCGGCTTCCACCAAAATATTAGATACCCGAATTTCCTTCGGCAAACCATATTCAAATATAAAATCAATGACTTCTTTGGCAGTAATTACAATTCCATCATCTTCAGGATAAAGCATCTTATATTTTATAATCATACCAGTCCCAGCTTCTCCAATCACACACATAGAAGAGCTGATCGGCCGATCGTATCTTTTATCCTTCATTACACTTCCTAATGACATAATATCTACTTCCAATACAGCATTACAACCTGGTACTTTCTTCAAATCTGACAAAAGCTCCTCATCTGTTATAACCAAATTACCAAATTGAAAGCTCTCGAATGGCAGTCTCTTCTCCCTGAGTATCCACTGATCCTTTTCAAACACAAACAAAAGCATATTGCCTTTTTCAAAATCAATCGGAATTTTATTCCTCTGATATGCCCTCAATGCAAGTTCCAGATGCTGAAAATACTCCGTCAAACGTATTACTTCATCCTGATCAAGATTATACGGCTGATAGCCCGGTTCAAAGGACATAAAATAAAGCCATTGATTCCTGCCGCGATACTTATATCCAAGCTCCTTAATAATCTTTCTCTGCTTTGTAGATAATTCTTCTCTATTTCCCCAATAGCAAACCAGATTTTTCTGCCGCGACATCACATAATCAATTGAAAGATTCATTCGCTTCTGCAGCATAAGCATCATAAAACAATTCAATCCTTCATAACCTTCATATGCAGAAATTCCATAACATTCTCCACCCTTACCAAGGATGCTGAAAAAGACAGTCTCTTCCTCTGTACCTTTTTGAATACCGATCAAATCTAAATCCCAAAAATCTTTCCAGGGTTCCACCACTTTCAGTCTCGTTGCTGATTCATATAATGCTTTCCATTGCTCTGTTGAAGCTTCTTTTCTCATATATCCATATACCTCTGATTTAAAATCTTCAATTATTTCTTCTCTTCCCTTTTATATAAATTTTATCATAAAGCCATAGAAGTGACTACCCTCCGAATAACAAACTAGAACATTTTTACAATGTTTAGCCGTCAGCTACTGTGAATGATATATTACCTCTAAAGCAGCCAGATTAAATGTAAAAATCTGATAAAGCAGACTGATAAGGGCAACAATGAACATACAGAATAAAAATAAATCCTAATAACCGCATTATACGAAAGCCTTACGCAAGACACAAGGCTGTTCTGCCTGCAATTATCGTTACAAAAACCGTATAGCCCGAACACGCTTTTCTTGTAACGGGTTTTCTACTTGCGTCCTGCTGCCAGATGTGCTATATTTAAGATAGAAAAAGGGAAAGCCATAGAAGCGGCTACCCCTCAACAATAGTTAAAACTGATTTATTACATCAGCCGTCAGCTACTGGGAATAGTTGGCGGCTACTTTCTTCCCTTAAAAATCTGATAAAGCAGACTGATAAGAGCAACAATGAACGTACAGAACAAAAATAAATCCTGATATGTAATCACTGCATCGCCCTCCTTTCTTTCGTCTGGAGGGCTGTTATACCCTCCGAGTAAAAAAGAGGTGATCGCCGCCTTTGGCTCTATGACTTTCCGTATTCCAAATATACCACAATTCGCCCTATCTGGCAATCTCAAACCATCTAACCTCATAGTTGCTGTGATTTTGGTGCATACGTGCTGCATATCCACCAATTTTCACCACGTTTCTGAACATCTCACAGAATCGAAAGGTAAAGAAAAACCCCAGAAACACGCGGTTTCTGAGGTTTTGTAAATCTTTTTGTGTTCCCAACGATTAACGTTTTGAGAACTGTGGTGCACGACGTGCAGATTTCAAACCTGGTTTCTTACGTTCTTTCATACGTGGATCACGAGTTAAGTAACCGGCTTTCTTTAATGTAGAACGGAATGCATCAGAATCTACCTGTAATAACGCTCTTGCGATGCCATGTCTGATTGCTCCGGCCTGTCCTGTAAATCCGCCGCCTTTTACATTTACTAAAACGTCGAACTTATCTACGTTGTCAGTTGCAACTAATGGCTGACGTACTACTACTTTTAATGTTTCTAATCCAAAATAATCATCAATGTCTCTTTTATTGATTGTAACTTTGCCTGTTCCAGGTACTAAATATACTCTTGCAACACTGTTTTTTCTTCTACCAGTTCCGTAAAATTTTGTTGTAGCCACTGTAATGTCCTCCTTTTATTAGTATTTGATTTCTAATTCTTTTGGCTGCTGAGCCTGCTGTTTGTGTTCAGGACCGGCATAAACGTGAAGTTTCTTAATCATAGATCTTCCTAAAGGACCTTTTGGAAGCATACCTTTTACTGCAAGGTAGATAACATCTTCCGGCTTTTTCGCCATCTTTTCTTTTAATGTTGTCTCTTTCATACCACCAACATAATCTGAGTGATTGTAATAGATCTTCTGATCCATCTTCTTACCTGTTACTTTGATTTTGTCAGCGTTGATAACAACTACATAATCACCTGTGTCGATGTGTGGTGTATAAGTTGGTTTATTCTTACCTCTTAAAACTTTTGCAATTTCAGAAGCTAAGCGTCCTAATGTATGTCCTGTAGCATCAACTACATACCATTCTCTGTTAATTGTCGATGGGCTAGCCATATAACTTTTCATGGTTATTCCTCCTTAAATTGTAGATCAAATTATACTATCATGTTCAGTATTCGCATTCCATCCGGATATTCTCCATCCAATATCCTTTGAACACATGGATCTGCACCCATTCTATATAGAAGATATCCAAACCGGGGCCGTGGCTGAACATCTTTTTTGACATGTTGTCACATTGAAATATTATATAACACCGATCCGCGTGTGTCAACCGTTTTATTCAAGAAAATACACCACTAATTCAGTATTTTTACACCCTCTTCTTCTATTTTTATCCGATCATCTTCTTCTAAATTATGATCGGTAATTAAAAAATCAAATTCTGTCAGCTTTGCAAAACTGCATAACGTCCGTTTCCCAATCTTGCTGCTGTCGCATAATAAAATTTTATTCTGTCCGGTTTTAAGCATCGCCTGCTTAATCAGTGCATTTTCAATATGAGGCGTCGTTGCACCTTTTAAAATTGACAATGCATTTGCCGCTAAAAACACCTTATCGACCGAATACATCTCAAGCATCTTTAAAACTGCCGCTCCTACCGTGCACTCGTAATGATTGCGAACGACGCCTCCTAAAAAATTCACGGTGATTTTTGAATTTTTCTGAAGTTCCAGAGCAATCCGCAAATCGTTTGTGATCACGCTGATATCTTCCTGTCCTTTTAATGCTTTTGCAAGTTCCAGACACGTCGTTCCGCTGTCTAAAAGAATCGTATCTCCCGCACTTATCATGCTTTTTGCAATCTCCGCAATCTGCACCTTTTCATCCATGCTTTTTTCTTTTCTGGATACAATGCTGTCCTCCGGCATAATCGTATCTTCGAGCAGAATTGCTCCGCCGTGCGTCCGCACGAGTTTCTTTTGTTCTTCCAGTTCCGACAGATACGTACGGATCGTCGTTCCGCTTACTCCCAATTTATCCGTTAATTCTTTAATCGTTACCCTTTTCTTTTCCTGAAGAATTGTTAAAATCAATTCTTTCCGTTCTTCTGCAAACATATTCTTCTCCATTGTTTTCTTTTCTTATACGGCCGGTTTTATCCGCACGGAGCATTTTTACATTGAAAATGCCCATATGTTATTAGTATAACATACGGGCATGAAGAAAAGAATTATTTTATTTCATCAAAAAGTCAAAAATCTTATCTTTATTTTTACTTTCAATAATGGAATCCACAAACGCTTTATCGTTTATTTTTAATGCTATATTAGAAAGAATTGCAAGATGCTCTTCTTCCGCACCCGCAATACCGATGACGAGTCTTACGTCATCCTTGTTCCATTTAAGCGGCTGTTCGAACACTAGCACGATCAGTCCTGATTTTAAAATTTCTTTCTTTGCATCCAGCGTTCCATGCGGAATTGCAACACCATTGCCGATATTTGTTTCCGCTTCTTTCTCTCTCTGCTTCATTCCTTCCAGATAAGCAGGTGTTGCATAACCACTTTTTACCATCTGGCTTCCGATAAATTCAATTGCTTCATCTTTTGTTTTTACATTCGGCTCAAGAAAGATATTCTCTTTCTTTAAGATTTCCGTTTTTCCATTTGCAAGCAGTGCTTCTACAATTTCGTCATATTTTGGCGTTGATAAAAAGTTTTCTACTGAAATATGTATTTTATCCGGACGCTCGTTCATTGCTCTCTGTGTTAATGATACATGCGTAACAATAACGTCGACGTCATCCGGCAGGTTTGGAATCGCCGTATTCTTCACTTCTACATTGAGTCCCGCCTTTTTTATCTTATCTTTTAAAATCGACGCGCCCATTGCGGAAGATCCCATTCCGGCGTCACATGCTACATATACTTTCTTGATTTCTTTTCCTTTAAAATCGATTTTATCCTCTGTTCCAATTGCTGTTCCTCTTCCGGCAGAAATACTTCCTCCTTTTGCTTTCATATCATTTTTTGCCGCGATTGCCGCATCCAGACCGTCTTCTTCATCCTTTGATATTTTTAAGATCAGAGAACCGACGACAAAGGAAACTGCCGTTGATAATAACATACCGCAGATAATCGGCAGATAGTCGGATTTCGGAGCTACGGCAAGTACGGAAAAATAACTCCCCGGCGACGCTGTTGCAACCAGTCCACAGTCAAACGCCTGAAATACAAAGTTACCGGATACCGCGCCGCAGATCGATGCGAGAATCATCTGAGGTTTCATCAAAATATACGGGAAATACGGCTCATGTATTCCGCCGAATGCATGAATAATCGCAACTCCCGGAGCCGTTTCCTTAGCCGTTCCGGTTCCGAAGAAGGAATATGCCAATAATACGCCGACGCCCGGACCCGGATTCGGTTCCAGAATAAACAGGATTG
>Ga0129309_1000271_pt1 | contig 45338 bp, 41 predicted proteins | sample L1105metagenome_FD_94439 | JGI IMG/M metagenome (GOLD analysis project Ga0129309, IMG submission 94439) | Ring-tailed lemur group fecal microbial communities from Wisconsin, USA - L1105 metagenome | ecosystem: Host-associated > Mammals > Digestive system > Large intestine > Fecal | place: USA...
ATGCGGAGGCTTATTTGGCATGCCCAAAATCAGTAAAACCTGGAACTAAACATAAAAAGGGCCCTTTTCATAGAATTGGGGCGGGATTTTAACAAATCCCACCCCAACTATTGACAAAGAGCCTAATAAAAAAACACTACATCTGACATTCAACCGACAACTGCCGGCTTGTTTTCTGAATATCTGCCGATAGTTCTTTCTGCGGAGTAAAGGCTGTTTTATTTACTCAGAATTGCATCAATTTCTTTTCCGTCCAGTACCCGTTTTTTAATTTTCATTTGTCATTGTACCCTGAGTCTTTTTATTTCTGTTTATTCTTTTATCTGTTACACTGTCTGTCTCTATCTATATTTTAATCCAAAGCTTTCTTTGAATCCTATCTGTCCCGCTCTGCTGCACTTATGGCAGCCTTTCTTCTTTCATTTCTCATGCATCTGCTCTCATAGCAGTTGACATAATATTCCATTCAGGAGGTATTTTATGATTTATGAAACTTTTTTAACTACCATTCACTCACTTGTTCAGGAAAAACTGGAGGGCCGGGCTGAAGTATCCCTTCGGCGTGTCCTGAAAAATAACGGGCTTCTCCTGGACGGCCTGTCTATCTCTTCATCGGTTTCCGCATTCTCGCCGACTGTGTATCTGAATTCCTATTATGACGAAGAAGAAGGCGGACTACCTCTCCCCATCATTGCCGAGCAGATTCTTCTGCTCTATGAGGAGGGCGATGGACTGCCCTCGGAGCTGGCAGAACAACTGAAGGATTTTGAAAAGGTGAAAGACCGGATTGCCTACAAACTGATCAATGCGGAGGATAACGCCGTTCTTTTATCGGGAGTGCCCCACTTCCGTTATCTGGATCTGGCTGTTGTCTTCTACATCATCGTGGCGGAAAGTGAGGAAGGGCAGATGACTGCCCTGATTCATGACGAACATCTGAACCTGTGGAATATCACTGCAGATGATTTATCGCTGCTGTCGGAGCAGAATACCGGCACCCTTCTTCCCTGCCGGATTAAACCAATCGAGGACGCCATTATGGAACTGGGAGAGGGAGATGAAGGTACGCTCACGGACGCCTCCTCCCTCTTTCCTGTCAATCTCTATGTCCTGACCAACGAAAAGGGCATCAACGGCGCCTCCTGCCTTCTGTACAAGGATGTATTAAAAAACTTCGCGGCACAGGTAGACGATGATCTTGTCATCCTTCCCTCCAGTATCCACGAAGTTTTGCTGGCGCCTTATAAAAAGGCGCTGTCTCTCGATGAGTTAAATGAAATGATTTTCTGCATCAATCGTTCCGAAGTACCTGTGGAAGACCGTCTCTCGGATCACATCTACTTCTATTCCAGGGAACAGAACTGTCTCTATCTCCCGCCGAATCTCGAATCTAAGTCTTCTGTACCAGGCGGAACAATGAATCCACAATAAATATGGCAAGCGCCATCGCTCCGGCTATCTGTATGGTCTGTACCAGGTGGTAGGTGGAAAGATCCGCCAGCCCCTGTATCATAAAATAGACACAGCGGTAAACGGAGGCTCCCGGCACAGTGGGCAGGATCCCTGCTACCAGAAATACCGTAACCGGAGCTTTTAAGACCCTTGCAAAAATATGGCTCAGGATTGATACCACCAGACTGGAAAGAAAGGCCGCCATAATCAGGGAGCGTCCCGCCTGAAGCGCCAGCAGGTAGACAAACCAGCATACCCCTCCGGCCGCTCCCGCATAGAGCAGAAATTTCTTCGGTACGTCCAGAATAATGGAGAATCCGAAAATAGCCAGAAAGGCAGCCGCACTCTGTACTGCAAGTTCTGTCATAAGCCACCTCCCATCATTCCGAATACGACCATTGCGGCGCCGACACCGGAGGCCACACCCAGAGCCACCACAATCGCCTCGGCGATTCTGGCCACACCGGAGCTGTAATCCCCGTTCAATGTGTCGCGGATGGCCGCAGTAAAGGTTACGCCCGGTACCATGGGCATGATGGCGCTGATGATCACGGCATCAATATTCATACTGAAGAATACCAGCCGCTGTATCAGCAGCGCCGTCACCGCCAGGGCAAAGGAGCCGGCTGCATTCTGGCAGAAGTCATTGAACCTGAGGCGCGAGGCTCCTGTAACCGCCAGGGCCAGGACGAGCCCAACAACCCCTGCCGCCACACAGTCCAGCCAGTTTCCGCCGAATAATACGGCAAAGAAAGCCGATGTCATGATATAACCGATACATTTATGGAGAAAACCATACTCTATATTCGTCCGGATTTCTTTTAATTCCTCCTGCGCCTCTTCCACCGTCATCTCACCTGCACAGAACCGCCTGGATATATTGTTCACCCGGTACACCCGGTTTAAATTAGTCGATCGTTTATTCACTCTCTTGACAACTGTAATTGCGCTGATCGAAGGATCGGAAAGCGTCGCAAATATTCCCGTTGCAAGTGCGAAAACTTCTATTCCCTCCAGGCCGGACTGCTTCAGTATCCGGCTGACCGTATCCTCAATACGGTATACCTCGGCCCCGCTGACCAGCATAATTTCCCCCGCCAGCACGGCCATCTCTATCAGTGCCTGATAATCCATTCTCTGCTACCCCATCTATCGTATTTACCGGAAAACCGTCAGGCCCCGGAGCGGTTGTTAAAAATCCCTGCTTCTCACCGCTGCTTATTAAAATATTCTGCTGCCAATCTGAAATACGATAACTGCTGCCGTCCAGGCAACCGCCAGCTGAAAAGCCATCATCAGAAGCGTCCAGCGCGTAGACTGTGTCTCTCTTCTGATTGTCGCAATCGTGGCAATACACGGTGTGTATAAAAGGCAGAAGATCATCAGTGCATAAGCATTAACTCCCCCAAACCCTGCGCCTCCTAATATTGCGGAAAGCTGTGTCATGCCGGAAGCCGAATTAATATTACTAATCCCGTAAAGCACGGAAAAACTGGAGACCACCACTTCTTTGGCCGAAATGCCGGAAATCAGTGCAACTGCGATCTGCCAGCTTCCGAGTCCGGCCGGCGCCAGTATCGGCGTCAGACTATGACCGATAATCGCCGCAAAGCTTTCTGAAACATCATTAATAAGACCTGACGGCCCGATATTCAGAATAAACCAGAGGATGATTGAAGCAATAAAAATCGTCGTCCCTGCCTTTGTCAGATAATCCTTGACCTTATCCCATACATAGATAGCGACAGTCCTCAGATTCGGCGTCTTATATTCCGGCAGCTCAATCAGAAGAATATTATCGTATTTTTCATTTGAAGATCTATGTACAATATATGCCACCAGAATCGCGACGGCCAGACCTATCACATAAAGTGAATAGGCTACCAGAAGCGCCTTCTGAGGAAAAAACATCTCTGAAAACAGGACATAGATCGGCAGTCTGGCCGAACAGGACATAAACGGAGTGATGAGTATCGTCCTCCTTCTGTCCTTTACGCTCTCCAGCGCCCTTGTTGCCATGACGGCAGGAACCGTGCAGCCAAACCCCAGCAGCATCGGAAGGAATGCTTTTCCCGATAGGCCCACCATCCCCATTGTCTCATTCATCACATAGGCAACGCGGGACATATAACCGCTGTCCTCCAGAAACGCAAGTGCCATAAACAGGATGAAGATATTCGGCAGAAATGTCAGTATTCCGCCGACGCCTGCAATGACACCGTCCACAACAAGGGAGATCACCCAGTCAGACGCATGCAGCCCCTGAAGTACGGTAAGCGCTGAGGCGGAAAACCAGTTCAGGCCGCTCTCGAAATATCCCTTCAAAAAATCTCCCACTGTAAACGTAAAGAAAAATACGAGGGCCATAATACCCAGAAAAACAGGAATTCCCCAGACAGGATGCGTCATAATCTGATCCACCTTGTCGGTAAAGGCTGATTTCTCCGCCTTATTAAACAGGCACTCTTCTATTATTGCCTCGATATAATCATATTTTTCATTAATGATATTCTTCTCATAATTCTTGTCTATGATGTCATGCAGATCCACCGGATGATCTTTACAGACCTCCTCGTCGTATTCCATCATCTTAATCGCATGCCAGCGCATATTGTCCAATTGGCCGAAATGCGCTTTTAAGACGACCTCAATCTTGGCAATCCTGTCCTCAATTGAATCAGAATAGCGGACCACGACTCCCTGGGGCTCCTCCTCATAATGATGCACTACCGCATGCATCAGTACATCCAGCCCCGTTCTTTTCCTGGCCGAAACCGGTACGACCGGAATATGCCCGAGCATCTCCGGAAGTCGGTGCAGATCAATCTCCATGCCCCGGTCTTCGACTATATCCATCATATTGAGAGCCAGGATGACCGGCTTCTTAAGCTCCAGCAATTGAAGCGTTAAATACAGGTTCCTCTCGAGGGAAGATGCATCCACCACATTGATTATTACATCAACCTCGTTATCCTCTATACATTTTCTGGTGACCCGTTCCTCTATGGTATAGGACGTCAGACTGTATATTCCCGGCAGATCAATGACTTTGATGGGGCGTCCTTTATAGCTGGTCTCGCCTTCCACCCGCTCAACCGTAACGCCGGGCCAGTTGGCCACCTTCAGTTTAGCTCCTGTAAACGCGTTAAACAGCGTAGTTTTTCCACAGTTTGGATTTCCAACAAATCCAACCGTGATCTGTCCGTTATCTGCCTTCATGACCAGCGCCTCCCCGATTGTATTTCTGCTGGGTATGCTCTTGCCAGGATGACTCCCTGATCTCAATTCCATCTGCTATTTTCTGGCCCAGCGCCAGCCTCGTCCCTCTGACGTTGATAATCAGGGTTCCGCTTTTCTTCTTATTCAGAACGGTTACTTTTGTATGCTCATTGACTCCCAGAGCCTCCAGACGCCTGGTCAGACGCTCCTCAATCATAACTTCCTGGACAATGTAACTTTTCCCTATTTCACCTTCATAAAGCTTCATGGTTAGTCACCTCTTCCCTATCGCTTTATCAATTGTAACCGTCCTGTGATTCCTTGTCAATTATCTTCCAGCTCCAGAAGCATTTTTTTAATTTCCGTCATCCGGTCACGCAGCGCCGCCGCTTCCTCAAAGTTCAGCTCTGCTGCCGCCTTATGCATCTTTTTCATCAGTTCTTTAACCAGCTTCTCCAGTTCCTTCTTATCCATCGATTCCGGATCCTTGGTCACTTCGTTGGTAATGCCTTCCGCGGCCTGGGAAATCGTAATCAGATCGCGTACCGCCTTCTTAATCGTAGTCGGCGTGATTCCATGTTCCTCATTATATGCCTGCTGGATCTTCCGTCTTCTCTCGGTCTCAACGATCGCGGCGCGCATGGAATCAGTTATGTTATCCGCATACATAATAACGTGGCCTTCTGAGTTTCTGGCCGCACGGCCCACCGTCTGGATAAGTGACGTCTCCGAACGCAGGAAGCCTTCTTTATCCGCATCGAGAATCGCCACCAGGGAAATCTCCGGAATATCCAGCCCCTCTCTCAGCAGGTTGATTCCCACCAGAACGTCAAAAACATTGAGACGCATATCCCTTATAATCTCCGCTCTCTCCAGAGTATCAATATCCGAATGGAGATATTTGACGCGGATCCCCACCTCGCGCATATAATCCGTCAGATCCTCCGCCATTCTCTTGGTCAGCGTGGTTATCAGAACTTTAAATCCTTTTTCCACCTCCCTGTTGACCTCGGATACAAGATCGTCAATCTGTCCTTCCACCGGACGTACTTCGATTGGCGGATCCAAAAGTCCCGTCGGACGTATAATCTGCTCCGTCCTGAGCATCTCATGCTCCTCCTCATATTTGGATGGTGTGGCGGAAACAAACATAATCTGATCTATCTTGCTCTCAAACTCCGAGAAATTGAGAGGACGGTTGTCAAGAGCCGACGGAAGGCGGAACCCAAAGTTGACAAGCGTCTGCTTTCTGGAACGGTCTCCCGCATACATGCCCCGGACCTGCGGCAGGGTTATATGAGACTCATCGACAATAATCAGGAACTCCTCCGGAAAATAGTCAATCAGCGTACAGGGCGGCTCCCCGGGCAGGGAACCGGTCAGATGGCGGGAATAGTTTTCAATTCCGGAACAGAATCCCGTCTCCCGCATCATCTCCACATCAAAATTAGTTCTCTCTGAGATACGCTGGGCCTCCAGAAGCTTATCCTCGCTCTTGAATTCAGCCACGCGCACCTTCAGCTCCTCAAGGATATTCGTGGCCGCCTGCTCCATCTTCTCCCTCGGGATAACATAATGGGAAGCAGGAAAAATCGCGATATGTCCCAACTGGGACTTGACCTCCCCGGTCAGCGTATCGATCTCTGCGATCCGATCCACCTCATCCCCGAAAAACTCAACCCGGTAGGCGTCTCCGGCCGAATACGCCGGATAAATCTCCAGCACATCACCACGGACACGGAAGCTGCCGCGTTTGAAGTCCATGTCATTTCGCGTATACTGAATGTCAATCAGCTTATGAATAATCTCGTCCCGATCCTTTATCATACCCGGACGGAGTGAAATTACCATCTCCTTATAATCTATGGGACTGCCCAGGCCATAAATACATGAAACCGACGCCACGATGATAACATCCTGACGTTCAGACAGGGCAGCCGTCGCCGAATGGCGCAGTTTGTCTATCTCATCATTGATGGAGGAGTCCTTCTCGATATAAGTATCGGTAGACGGGACGTAGGCCTCCGGCTGGTAGTAATCGTAATAGGACACAAAATACTCCACCGCGTTCTCCGGGAAGAACTCCTTGAACTCCGAATAAAGCTGGGCGGCGAGAGTTTTGTTATGGGCAATGATGAGGGTCGGCTTCTGCAGCTGCTGAATCACATTGGCCATGGTGAAGGTCTTGCCGGAACCAGTAACTCCCAGTAACGTTTCGCATTGATTGCCTTCTTTAAAACCTTTGACCAGGGCTTCGATTGCCTGCGGCTGGTCGCCGGTGGGCTTAAATTCTGAGTGTAATTTAAACTCCATAGTGTGTTTTTACCTCCTTGGTGACCCGATAAAAAGTACGAATATTCTTGAACTCCTTTAATTCTGAATAGAACTGCACTTCAATAATTTTTAATACAAGGATTATAGCACAGGCGATATAAAAAGTATAGGCACAAAAGAACATTTGTTCCTTTTGTGCCCATTCTATGTTACTGCTTGCAGAACGCCGCTTTTCAGCGGGGGTGTAAATGATGTGAACAGTAACATATTACTAGTATTTTAACACTCTCAGCGTCACCTTCATCCCCCGGTTTTCCTCGCTCTCCACTTCGATTCCGCAAGTCTCCCCATAGCACAGCTTAATTCTCTGATTGACATTCCACATGCCGAAGCCGCGTTCATCGCATCTGGCCGTCTGCTCTGAATTAATTCTCTTCTGCAGTTTTGCGAGACTCTCCGGATCCATTCCATTGCCCGTATCCTCCACTGTGAAAATCAGAAATTCCCCGTCCTCCCCGGCCGACACTTTTAAATATCCGGAACTTTCCTTTGATTTCACGCCGTGATAGATTGCATTCTCGACGATTGGCTGCAGAATGAATTTGGTTATCTCATAATCCAGGATATCCGGTTCTGTCTCCATTTCCCAAATCAGCTGATCATCAAAGCGGACCTTCTGAATCTTCAGATAATAGATGACGTGCATCAGCTCGTCCCTCACCGTGACCATATCCCTGCCCTGGTTAAGGCCAAGCCGGAACAGCCGCGAAAGATCCGTCACCAGCTCCGCGACCTTCCTATCCCCATTTTTCCTGGCCAGCATGTTGACAGAATCCAGTGTATTATAGAGAAAATGGGGGTTTATCTGGTATACCATCGTCTGCAGCTCCAGGCGGCGGCTCTGTGCCTCTTCTTTCTTCACTCGTTCAAACAGTTCGGAGATCTGATCCGCCATCTGGTTCAGCAGTCGGCCCAGGCTGCTAATCTCGTCTCTTCCCGTCGGTTCGACTTTTGCCGAAAAATCGCCTTTTCCGTAACGCTCCATAGATTCTTTCATACTCTTAATCGGCTTTGTGAGCCTCGCCGCCAGCCAGATGCTGATGGCAGCGGCCGCCAGAAGGGCGGTCAGAAGAACCTTTACCATTTTACTGAACAATTCTTTGGCAGGACCAAGGATCAGATGTTTATCACTCCAGGTGCGCAGATACCAGTCCCCGATTGTGATCTCCGTATGCAGCAGTTCCGCATAATTGTCATAATAATTATAGAAAAATCCCTGCTCTGTCACCTCGAACCCATTTCGGAGTCCCTTAAGTGAAAAGCGCTGGCTGTTCTGCAGTCTGAACTTACTGAACATATCTAATATATGGCTATTATTTATCTGCAGAAACAGATATGCAGCTTTTCCTTCTTCCCCGGCCGGCTCAAGCTTCTCAAATGCCATCATGCTGGCCGTGTCATATCCACTGTCCCACACGACATTTCCCTCATGGCGTTCAGCCGTGCTGATACGGTCAACCAGATAAGTTCTCACTTTCCGGGAATCTCCGGTTCCCACAACTTCGTAGGCTTGGTTAATGACATACATATTATGAATAAAGTCATGATTCTTTATGTACTCTTTCATCCACGCTTCCAGCCCGCCCCGCGGTTCCCCCTCTTCCCAGAGAAGCGGCATCTGAGATAAAAACGCTTCGTTCTCCGCCAGCTTTTCCATCTCATTTTCACAATTCTGGCGAAAAAAACTGATGGATGAGCATAGGGACTGTGCCAGCCGTTCCTGGTTCTGTTGCTGCATCTCCACCAGATAATCGCAAAGCACCTGATATCCGGTCACCCCAAAGAGCAGGAACAGGATGGTAATGGCGCCTCCAAAACAGACTGTTATCTTTGCCCTGACCGTCTTAAACATCCCTTTTTCCCACCCGCTTTCGATACTGCCCCGGCGTCTCCCCCGTATGCTTCTTAAACTGCATGCTGAAATAATACACATTGGAATAACCGACAGCCTGTGCGATGGCCTGATGCTTGATATTCGTATGCTCCAGGAGCTGTTTCGCGCGTTCGATCCGTTTTCCCGTTATATATTCAATACAAGTCAGGCCCATCTGCCTCTTAAAGAGCCTGGAAAAATATCCCGGACTGACATGAAGCGCTTCCGAGATATCGTTTACTCCGAACTCTTCCTGTCCTATATTCTCATCAATCATCTGTACCGAGCGCGCAATCAGTCTGCCGGCTTCCTGTCCGCCCTCTGCTCCTGCTTCCAGAACCATTCCCGCATCCCGCAAAGAAGAAGGCAGCTCCATCCAGTCGTCCACCATCCTTCCGACGGCGATTCTTACCTTCTGGTGCAGCTCTTCCTCCAGAAACCGGGAAAATTCCATCAGAGCGGCCCCGGACGGCTGAAATCTCAGAAGCACGGCGGCCTGTCCTTCTGACAGCCGGACGCACTCCACACAGCCGCCAAACGCCGACGAGGCAGCATGAAACACCGCCATTCGAAAGGCTTCGCCGGAAAGTCTGTCTTGACCGGAGTTCCTGTCTTGACCGCCATCCAGCCGGATGGCCATGCAGCTCATCGGACCGCCGCCGGGCTGAATCTCCGCCAGGTTCATTCGGCTGCCAAAATCCTCCCTATCGGATATCTCCCCCCTCAGGACGGCGCGCCAGAAATCTCTTGCAAGCTGAGGACGATAGACTTTCACGATTTTCTCCGTCTCAAGTACCTGATCCTGCACGATACGGTCAGAACGCACACGTTTCATGGCTTCCAGAACCGCCTGCTCCATCTCCTCCGGGACAACCGGTTTCAGCAGATATTTAAAGACACCGGCTTCGATGGCCTCTCTGGCATATCCGAAGTCCTCATAAGCCGACAGTAGCATTACCTTTACGGAGGGCCATGATTCCCGGATCTGCTTTGCCAGCTCAATCCCCGACATTTTAGACATATAAATATCGGTGATAACCAAATCAAAGGGCTCTTCCCTCAGGAGACGGAGCGCTTTATCCGCACTTTCCGCCATGGCCGGCTTATCACAGCCCAGCTTTTCCCAATCAATGAGTTCCGCCATTCCTTCCCGGATAATCTTCTCATCATCCACAAATAATATTTTCATCCGCCTACCGGCCTCCTTTGCACCCCATATCACAGCTATTGCAGATATTTTACCTCTGTTCTTTTAGTATAACGAAGTTATCCGATTGGTTCCAGTACCATTTTTTCCCTGTTATTTCAGTTTTTTTCCTTTTGCAGCATTTTATCCGCATATACGGCTAATACCAGAATGGTACCCTTTATCAGGTATTGATAAAAGGAAGGCATATTTACCATATCCAGCCCGTTATTCATCACTGCAAGGAAGCTGACCCCCAGGAGTGTTCCCGCAACGCCTCCGCTACCGCCTCTCATCCCGGTGCCTCCCAGAGCCACCGCCGTGATAAAATCCAACTCGTATCCCTTGGCCGCCACCGTGGAGGCACTGGACAGCCGGCCGACCAGGATCAGGCCGCTTAAACCGGCCAGAACACCGCACAGCGTGTAGCAGAGTAGGATGACCCGCATCGGCTTGATTCCGGCCAGCCTTGCAATTTCCTGATTTCCTCCTACCGCGTAGACTGCCCGCCCCGTCCGGGTGTATTTAAGAAATGCATAGAGCAGAAGGAACACGGCCAGGAACAACAGAAGCTGGACCGGCACGGGCCCGATATGCCCCTGTCCCAGCATGGAATAGCCGTCGTCCATAAACGTGATCGGCGATCCGGAGACTCCCTGTACCACGGAATCAGCCGTCACATAGACAAGGCTTCTCGCGATGGACATCATAGCCAGCGTGGCTACAAAAGGAGCAATCTTCAGCTTTGCGATGCAGAGTCCGTTTATAAGGCCAATGAAGCCACAGGCTGTCAGAGCAGCGGCCACCGTAAGGGCAAACGGCAGTTTTACCGGATTGGCCGCGCTGATCGCATTTCCCAGAAGGCCCGCTCCAACCACGCCCGACAGCGCCATGACCGAACCTGCGGAGAGGTCGGTCCCGCCGGTCAGAATGACCAGCGTCATCCCCATGGATGCAATTCCATACATGGACAGCGTCCTTAATATATTATCGATGCTCCGGGGTGAAGCAAACTCCGGGCGAATAGCGGTGAAACCAAAAAACATGACTATCAGGAGAACAAATATCAGTTTCTGCTGATTAAAATGCTTCTTCCTGCTTCCCTCTCGTTCCATCATTGTCATACACCTCCTATTTTCCTGGAAGTCTCTCTGTTCGGGAACAGATAACGACCGCCGACTGCCAGAATAATTACCAGTCCCTTGATAAACAGCTTGTAATAGGTAGGCAGCCCCAGAATATTCAGACCATTTTCGATCACGCCGAAAATGAAAATGCCGATTACCGTCCCTGCGACCGAGCCTTTTCCGCCGGACTGCAGTGTACCGCCAAGCACGACGCCGGCGATGACGTCCATCTCATAGGACTCACCCGCCACGGCCGACGCACTGGCAACCCTGGATGTCATGATGATTCCGGCCAGCCCCGCCATCACTCCCATCAGCACATAGGTCAGACAGACATTCCGCTCGGTCCGGATCCCGGAGAGCCTGGCCGTCTCCCTGTTTCCTCCGATCGCAAACAGGGAACGCCCGAACGAAGTGTATCTCAGAAGCCAGCCGCCTGCCAGAGCTACGAGGATAAACAGGACGGCAGGAGCCGGCACAATTCCCAGATATCCCTTCCCAAACCAGGCGAAATCGGCCGGAATCGGCTTAAAGTTGATAGGATAACCGCCTGTATACAAATACGTGATTCCCCGCGCAAAGATCATCATGGCAAGAGTGGCGATAAACGGCTCCACCTTCAGTTTGGTAACGATCAGGCCGTTGGCCAGGCCGATCAGCGCGGCAACGGACAAGCCGATCAGGATAGCCGCATAAGTATTGCATTTAAACAGATTACTCGTAATATAGTCGCTGTACCCTCCTATCGTCAGTGACGCAGTCACCGCCCCCGCCACGGCAAAGGTGGAGCCAACCGACAGATCGATGCCGCCTGTCAGGAGCACCAGAGTCATGGCAATTGACATGATTCCCTTGATTGAATTCACCCGGATAATATCCATCATATTCCCTTTCGACAAGAAATTAGGCGCAATCAGACTCATGATCACCATCAGGGCTGCCAGTGCAAACAGAATGACGAGATGCGGCCTTACGGCCAGGCAGATTCTGTCTTTCAGGGAAATTCTCACTGTTTTTTTCTTTTCTTTCATTCCTTCCATTCTCTTTCCCCCCTCGCTAAACGGCCTGCCCGGCGGCATAAGCCATGATCGTCTCTTCTGAGAAGGATCCCCGGGAAAGCTCCCCGCTGATCCGTCCCTCATGCATGACCACGATCCGATCGCAGACCCCTATCAGTTCCGGCATCTCAGAGGATATCATAAGAATCCCCATCCCTCTCTCCACCAGTTCCTTCATCAGTTCATATATCTCCACCTTCGCTCCCACGTCGATTCCCCTGGTCGGCTCGTCTATCATCAGAAGACTGCAGTCGGCGCACAGCCATTTGCCGAGTACTACCTTCTGCTGGTTACCTCCCGACAGATTCGCTACCGTCTCATAGATGCCCGGAGCCGCTATGTGCAGCTTTTCTTTATATTCTTCCGTGATCTCCTCCTCCTGCCTTAAGTTCAGCCTGCCCCATTTTGTCATTTTTTTAAGGCTGGCAAGAGTAGTATTTTCCTTAATATTCATCATCAGGACAAGCCCCTGCTTCTTTCTGTCCTCCGGAACCAGACTGATCTTCCGTGCAATCGCATCTCCCGGACAGCGGATATCCGCCTGACGGCCGTCGATTTTAATCGTACCCGAAGTGCGCGGATCGGCTCCGAACACGGCCCGGACAAATTCTGTACGCCCCGCTCCAACCAGACCGGCAATTCCTAGAATTTCTCCCCGATGTACCTTAAGGCTGATATCCTGCAGTCTGTCCTTCGTTGAAAGATGTTCCACCTCCAATACCGGTTCTCCGATATCGGCTTTGGATTTGGGGTACATGTCCTTTAATTCCCGTCCGACCATCAGCCGGATCATGTCCTTAATTTCTACATCCTTTACCAAAGCCTTGCCTACATAACAGCCGTCCCGCAGTACTGTGATACAGTCGCAGATTTCTTTGATCTCAGCCAGTCGGTGCGATACATAGATTACGGCTACCTGCTGTCGCTTGAGCTCCCTGATTACGGCAAACAGATTGTCGATCTCCTTCTGAGTCAGCGGAGCCGTGGGCTCATCCATCACGATAATCCGCGCCTCCCTGGAGAGGGCCTTCGCAATCTCCACCATCTGCTGCTGCGCCACTGACAGGGAAGAGACCGGAATGCCCGGATCGATGTCGAGTCCGACTCTCTTCAAAAGAAACATACTGTCTTCACGGCATTTTTTCCAGTTAATCACCCCGCCCTTTTTCGTGGGCTGACGCCCCAGGAATATATTCTCAGCCACACTCAGATGGGGGAGGCTGCTGAATTCCTGATAGATGATGGAGATGCCCAGTTGTTCTGCCAGCCTTGGGGTCATGGACTCCACCTTTTTTCCGTCTATGTAGATGTCTCCTTCATCCTTCACGTAAGCTCCCGACAGGATTTTCAGCAGTGTGGATTTACCGGCACCGTTTTCTCCTAAAAGAGCGTGGATTTCTCCTCTTTTCACCTCTAAATTCACCTGCGAAAGCGCCTTCACGCCCGGAAATGATTTACTGATATTCACCATCCGCAGATAACTGTTGTCTTCCATTCGCTATTCCCTCCTTAAGCCCAATTTTGATACCACGGCCTCCAGCTCCTTCATCTTTTCCTTCGACGGCGGCACGATATCTCCCAATTGGTATTCTCTTCCTATATTCCGGTATTTCCCTCTTCCCAGCCGGTGATAGGGAAGGAGCTCGTACCGTTCCACTCCCGGCAGATGTTTCTTTATCCAGTCTGCCATCGCCGCAATATCTCCGGAGGTATCATTGATTCCAGGGATGACGGGCGTACGGACCGCCAGTTCAAGGCGATGGGTCCGGGCATACGCTGCAGCCCGCCTGAAATTATCCAGAATAATCTGATTGCTGACCCCTGTATATTTGACATGCTTTTCCTCCGGCAGCAGCTTCATATCCATGAACAGAACATCCAAATAGGGAAGGCATGCCTGAATCTTGTCCCACTCTGCGAACATGCTGCTCTCCATCACCGTATGGAGTCCCCGTTCTTTCGCCGCCGTCAGAAGCTCCAGCAGAAATTCAGGCTGAGCCAGAGGTTCCCCGCCCGTCATGGTGACGCCTCCCCCGCTGCTTCTGTAGATCCCCTCGTCTCTCATCACTTCCTCCAGAACCATGTCTGCCGTCATAACCTCTCCCATAACCGTGAGCGCCTGTGCATAACATGCCTTCGTACAGCAAAAAGCGTTCTCCTGCTCTGCTCCTCTGCTGCACCGTCCTCGGCATATCTCATAATCCAGCCTGATCCATGGATCCGACGTATGTATGGCGCCGTGAGGGCAGTGCTCCACACAGCTTAAGCAGTGAATACATTTATCGCCGAATAAAGCCGGTTCCCGGCAGAACTCCTGTGATTCAGGGTTGCTGCACCACTGACAGGACAGGGGACATCCTTTAAAAAACACATTGGTCCGGATACCCGGCCCATCATGAAGGCTCCATCTCTGTATATCAAAAATGACTCCCTTTTTCTTTTCATCTGTCATACTTTTCCTCCCAAAGCCGCCTCCCTCATCAGGCGCGGACTAATATAATACGGCGTCCCTTTAGCCGGAACTTAAGGGACGCCGCGTCAGAACATGTTTATAATTTATTCGATCATTACAGCCGTTCTTCCGTCCGCTCGATGATATCCTGCTGCACTTTCTTTTCCAGGTTTACAAAGTAAGCGGAGTATCCGGCCACCCTCACAATCAGATTCTGGTATTTGGCTGGGTCCTGCTGCGCCCTTAGAAGCGTCTCGCGGCTGACTACATTGAACTGCATCTGCATTCCTCCCAGTGAAAAATAATAATCACTTAAATTTACCAGCCGGTTCAGCCCCGCGTCTTCTGACAAATCCTGGGGAAGCAGTTTTAGATTATAAAGCGAACCCTCCGATAAAATCAGGTTATTGCATCTGGATACGGATCGCACTGCGGCGGTCGGCCCCTTCGTATCGGTACCTCTCATCGGCGACTGTCCGTCTGACAAGGACATCCCGCCCGGTCTTCCGTCCGGCAGCGCGCCAGTCAGGAGCCCGAAAGGCGTGTTGGATGAAACAGTGGTCGTAGACGCCTGGAATATTCCTCCGATGGGTCCCCTTCCGTACCTGGTATTCTTGTATTTCGGAAGTTCCTCACACACAGACTCAAGCACGCGGCTGACGATTTTGTCCACCTCCTCCACATCATTTCCATATTTGGGAACGTGAAGGCACATCTGCTGAATCTGCGGTCCTGTCGGGTTCGTCGTCAAATCTTCGAAATTAGTCAGCAGAGCATGCTTTAACTGTTTTCCGGTAATCTTCTTATCGTCGAACACAAGCTTCTTAATAGCGTAAAGGCTGTTGCCCGTATTGGCGGTGCCGATTGTCTCATTACCGGTAAAATCATATTTGGCTCCGCCCCTCTTGATCGATTTGCCCCGCTCTAAAACAGTGAGGGTGCATCCCATCACAGAGGTAAGCGGTTCCTCCATATATTCTTCCCACAGCCAGTCCGTCGTGTTATCCATCACCGCATGGATCCCGGCATAATAACGCATCTGGTCCTGAAACGCATCCCAGACCTCTTCGAAACTCTCGAAGCTCTCCAGATCCTTTCCATTCTGATTCTCATGCAGTGTCACACCGCTCGCCGGATCCTTCCCGTTATACAGGCTGACTTCCAGAATCTTGGCAAGACAGAACCATGCGGCGCCGGTCCGCCCCCCGCGAAGGCCTGCCACGCCCGGCTCGGCACAGCCGACAATGCAGTAATCCGACGCGTCTTTTCTGCTGTATCCCCGGTTCATCATGGCCGGTATATACAATTCATCATTCGCCACGGCCGGAAACCCGGTCCCGAGACGTATTGTCTCTGCAATCTTAAGCTTAAATTCCTCCGGTGTCTTCTTATGCCATCTTACATAATGGGACGGCTGCAGAGTCCTGGTGTTAGCGATGCAGTCCATAATGATGTAAGACAGCTCATTGGTAGCGTCTTCTCCGGTCTCCGGATCGATCCCGCCGGTCGTCAGATTCTGGAAAATCGGTTTTCCTCTGAAATACGCCGTATCATCCCAGGAACGCATCCGCTCCACGGTGGATAAGAGTACAAAGAAATTCTGGATCAGCTCCACTGCGGATTCTCTGGTGAGTCTTCCCTCCTCCACGTCCTTTCGGTAGTACGGAATCATCACCTGATCAAATCTTCCCGGGCTGATGCCCTGGGCATTATCCTCTATCTGGATGCCAAACTGGACAAAGGTCATAAACTGCAGCGCCTCATGAAAGGTATCCGCCGGATGCTCCGGCACCTTTCCGCAGATCCTTGACAGCTCCCTGAGTTCCTCTGCCCGCTTAGCGTCCGGCTCTTGTTCAGCCAGCTCCGCCGCCAGATCCCGGTAGCGGTGGGCGTAATCTATCATCGCCTGGCATACAGTCTTAGCCGCCAGATAAAAGCGGTGCTTTTCGATTCCTTCCACAGTCCACATTTCCAGTTCTGCCATATGCTGATCACAAAGCCTGATAACCTCCTTCAGTCCATGTGTAAAAAGCCATGGCCATGGAGGCGTCAGATGACCGCAGCCGCCATGCATGAAATTCACGATATTGACGGCTCCCACGTCATCCTGCGCCGATATCGCTTCCGCCGGCAGATTCGCATAGAGACGGTCCTTATGGGTATTTCCCTTCCAGAACCGGATTATCTCCTCCAGCTCCGGCATATCCGATCGGCGGTATTCGATCCGGTCCGCCGGTCTCTCGTCCGGATAATAAGGCGATCCGCCGATAAATTCTTCCTCCAGGAAGTCCACCGCATATTCGGGAAACAGCGGGGCATAGTTGGGCCTGCTTGCCTGGTTTCCCGCTAAGAGGCTGCCCGGAAGGATATAGAGCGACATATGATTCAGTATTTCCTTCAGGGAAACCGCCCTCAGCTGTATAGGCAAAAGCGCACGGTTCTCCTGATATACCTTCGTTATGATCCTTCCGCGCTCCATACACATGCCGACCCGGGAGGCCCCCACATATTCATAGAGCCGGTCTATCCGCTCGGTCCGCTCCGGCTTCTGGCACATCTGATAATGTAAAGGTTCTTGTTCAATCGTATCGGTACTCATAAGTTTCCTCCTTACCACCCCTGAAACTCCGGTTCGTTGCAGTTCGTACTGTCAATCTTGTAGCAGGTGGGGCGCAGCCAGGTAAAACCGTCATCTGTCTCCGTTACTTCGATCGGCGTTCCCTTATACTGGATATTACTGTAATCTACACTCTCACCTTTCGCCAATTTATATGCCACTTCTACGGCTACCGCCTGCTCATCCGGTTTAAACATAACCTCGTAATTGATTTTTCCAGCCCGGACCGCATCCAGCGCTTCCTTCTCACCGTCCACACTGATGATCTGAAATTCGCCCATGCGTCCGGCAGCCTCGACAGCCTGCAGTCCTCCCAGCGCCATCTCATCGTTCATATAATAAATCGCCTGAAAATCGCCTTCATTCGGGTATCTCTGAAGAATTGTCTCCGTCACTTCCATTCCTTTGGTCCGGTCAAAATCACCGTCTACCTTATAGATGACTTCAATGCCCGGCTCTTCCTCCAGCTTGGAATAATAAGCGCCGCCGCGGTCAATGGTGGATCCGGCTCCCGCCGTTCCCTCTACCACAACGACTTTACCCTTCGCATTACCTGCTCCGCCCAGCGCCTCTATCGTCTGCTCTGCCCCCTGTGTTCCGGAAAGCACCATATCCCAGGTGACATAACATTCCCAGGTAACATCCTGGCCCTGTTTTAAAATCCTGCGATCCACAATAATCAGAGGAATGCCCGCATCATTAATCTTCTTAATGGACGGAAGCATCGGATCCGATACGGCCGCCGTCAGAATGATGGCATCCACATTCTGGGCGATGAACGTATCAATTTGTGAAGCCTGTGTCGTCGCGTCATTCTTTCCATCTGCAAAAATCAGTTCACAGCCATCCAAACCGTCTGCTATCTCCTGCGCCCCCTGCATCAGAAGCTGATAGACCGGATGGTCAAAATATGCCATCGCCCATCCGATTGTAATCTTCTCACTCTTATCCCCGGCCGCCTTCACCGCCTCCGTGACAGCCTCCCCGGCAGCTGCCTTTGTATCATCCCCGGCCGCTTCCTGATTCGTCTCTGCCTGGGACGCCCCGCCGCCCTGCGTACTGCATCCCATAAGCAGTCCCGCTGTCATGACTGCCGCTAAAAAGCATCCGGCCGTTCTCTTCCATGTTCTCATTTCCTTCATTCTCTTCATCGTATCGCTCCTTCTCCTTTTCATGGCTGAAACATATATCCGGTCGAACAGTTACATTGATCCATACTTCCGGCCGAACGGTTACTGATAATTATGCATAATTTTTGGTTGAGATTTTAAAATCTTTTATGTATTTTCTATAATGATTTTAACAATTACATCCGGGGGAGTAAATTCAATTTTATCTTCTGTTTTTTATACTTTTTTGACCTGGCCATACCGGCAGCGTCCCCACCTGCGTGGCTAAACTACTTGACAACCTCCCCTCAATCGCTCAAAATAAAATAAATGTATGAAAGAACAAGGAGGAACAACATGTACAGTTTTGCCAACGATTACAGCGAAGGTGCGCATCCGCGCATTTTGGAAGCAATGATGAATACAAACCTGGAACAAAATCCGGGATACGGAAAAGACGGACACTGTGAAAGAGCTGCCGGACTGATTCGGAAAGAGTGCGGACGGGAGGATATTGATGTCCACTTTATTCCCGGCGGCACTCAGACCAACCTGCTGGCAATTGCAAGGGCCTTACGCCCTCATGAGGCTGTGATCTCCGCCGAAACCGGCCATATCAACTGCCACGAAACGGGAGCCGTGGAAGCTACCGGACATAAGATTCTCACCATACCGTCGGCCGACGGAAAAATCCACGCCGCCGAAGTTTCTAAGCTCATCCGGCAGCACAATGCGGAGTTTACCGTACATCCTAAATTAGTCTACCTATCTAACACAACTGAGCTGGGAACACAGTATACAAAACAGGAACTGGAAGAGCTGAGCCATTTGTGCCGCCTGAACCATCTCTATCTGTTCCTGGACGGCGCCAGACTGGCCTCGGCGCTGACGAATGCCGCTAATGATATCACGCTGGAGGATTTGGCCGCGCTTACAGATCTGTTCTATATCGGCGGCACGAAGAACGGAGCGCTGTTCGGTGAGGCGCTGGTAATCGTGAATCCGGAGCTGAAATCCCACTTCCGTTACCATTTAAAGCAGAGAGGCGCGATGCTGGCTAAGGGATGGCTCCTGGGGCTGCAATTTGAGACGCTCTTCACCGACGGACTTTACTATGAGCTCGGGCAGCATGCCAACGAGATGGCCGGCATTCTCAGAGCCGGTTTCAAAGACTGCGGTTTTTCCTTCCTCTCCGACACTGCCTCCAACCAGATATTTCCTATTGTCAGCGCAAAACTGGCGGAAACTCTGGCGAAGGAATATACATTTGAGACGGAGCGTGTATTCGATAACGGAGATATGGCTATCCGTTTTGTCACTTCCTGGGCAACGCCGGAAAAAGCGGTCCGTGATTTTGTGTCTTACCTTAAAAACTGTAATTAATTAAAGGCAGTGACCTGTGCGCGGAGTGAGCAGGGTAACAGTTCAGGCCATGATGTATTCCGCGAAGTGTTTTCGCTGTTTTTTGCGAAAATCCCGAGTTGTGCGGCGCGAAACGGCGTTTTTTTGCCGTTTAAAAACTCGCTCTGGTAATTATCACCGTTCTGTGATAATATAAGGAGTTCACAATTGATTAGTCATAGAAGCGAAGGAAAATACCATTATATGAATTTTAAAGATTTGCAATTATCCCCCCTGCTATTAAAAGCGCTGGAAGAAAAAGGCTATGTAAGCCCTTCCCCTATTCAGGAAAAGGCCATTCCCCATGTGCTGGCCGGCCGGGACGTGCTGGGCTGTGCCCAGACCGGCACCGGAAAAACAGCCGCATTTGCGCTTCCCATTATACAAAATCTGATGAAGCCGTCCGAAAAAAAATATTCAAAAAGGGTAATACGCTCTCTGATTCTTACACCTACCAGGGAACTCGCCCTGCAGATTGCCGAGAATTTTAAGGAGTACGGCTCCCGCACCTCCGTCAGATGTGCCGTCATCTTCGGCGGAGTTTCCGCAAATCCCCAGATTGAAGAGCTGCGCCGCGGTATAGACATACTGGTTGCCACACCGGGCCGGCTTAATGATTTAGTCGGGCAGGGTTTCGTTGATTTGGCTCATGTGGAAATTTTTGTTCTGGATGAAGCAGACCGTATGCTGGATATGGGATTTATCCATGATGTAAGAAAAATTATCTCATTGCTGCCGGTCAGAAAACAGACCTTGCTTTTCTCAGCAACCATGCCCGCGGAAATCCAGGCGCTGACAGATAAGCTTCTCCATAATCCGGCCAGAGTAGAGGTCACCCCTGTCTCATCAACCGTAGATATCATCGATGCTTCCCTGTATTATGTGGATAAAGAGAATAAGCGCTCTCTGCTGGTATATCTCCTGAATCATGAGGACATCACATCCACTCTTGTCTTCACCCGGACAAAACACGGCGCCGACCGTGTCGCTAAATTTTTAGTAAAAAACAGGATAAGCGCCGCCGCTATTCACGGAGATAAATCCCAGGGAGCCAGACAAACGGCCCTGAGCCATTTTAAATCGGGCGAGATTCAGGTCCTGGTGGCTACGGATATCGCAGCCAGGGGCATCGATATCGAAGAACTCTCCTGTGTCATTAACTTTGATCTTCCCAATATTCCTGAGACATATGTCCACCGCATCGGAAGAACCGGACGGGCCGGGCTGGGCGGACGGGCTATTTCCTTCAGCGACATTGAAGAGAAGGCATATGTCAAGGATATAGAAAAACTTACCGGTAAAGCGATTCCTGTCGTGGATACACATCCTTATCCTATGGCAGTATTTGCCGTTCCTCCGAAAGAGACGAAGCCGCGCCCTTCAAGAGTTACGGCAAAGAGTTCCGTAAAATCACAGACAAAAGCCCAGAGCGGCAGTCAGACAAAAAAACGGGCGAATACCCAGTCAAAAACTCCGGCCGGGAAACTTGTTAATCCGCAGAAAAAAGCTCCGACGGAAAAACCCGTCACCTCTCTGAAAAAAGCTCCGGCAGAATCCCCGGCAAAAAAGCGTTTGAATCCACCGGCAAAAGAAAAGACAGGCTTTTTCTCCCGGAGAAAAAACTCCGGAGGAAAGTAATTTTCAAACACGCTCAAAACTGATTTCCGGGAAAGTCCGTGCCGCCGGTTTGGCAGTACGGACTTTCCCGGAGTTAGGAGTCTTACGGCACTCGCGCACACAGGTCGCCGTCATCAATAAAAAAGAGAAACCCCGTACCGCTTTTACGCGATATGGGGTTTCTCTTTTCAGCAGCTGGGCCACAAGGATTCGAACCTTGAAAATGACGGAGTCAGAGTCCGTTGCCTTACCATTTGGCGATGGCCCAATCTTTATTATGATTCCGCAGTCTGTTTTATGTCGGCTGCGGAATCTATTATATCATATTGATGGATTTCGTCAAGGCTTTTTTAGCATTTTTTGTAATTTTTTAAACAAAATGTGGAATTCGTTCTAATACTATCCGGCGGCCGCTTCACTTTGGGCCGGAGGGACGGTCTGTTCCCCTGCCGGCAGGCTGGTATTCTCCGGTTCAGTTGACGGAAGCGTCTCAGGTATGCCGGAGGATTCTGCCGGAGCTGCAGTTTCTTCCGGTTTCTGGCTCTCCTTCGTCTCCTCCGTTTCCTCCGTTTCCTCTTCATCGCCTTCCGTCACCTCATCGGCAATATCCGGCGTATCGAAGTATCCCTTAATGCTTGCATAGGAGCCACCGTCTCTCGGAGCCACGCCGGCCAGAATAAATTCATAATCGGCACCGCCCTCCAGGCCTTTTATCGAAATCTCACAGGAATCGGAACTGGTGTCGGTGATCATGGCCGAATAGCTTCCGCCGTTTTCATCCTTTACTGAAACAGTCGGGTTCTTCCATTTCACCTTGCCTTTAAATACGACATTCAGTTTTCCGTCTTCAAAATCCACATAATCGATCTTGGCTTTTTTGCCCGACTGGCCTTCCTGCGGCTCCTCCCCCGCTTCCGTTGATGTCGCGGGCGCGGGCGTATGAGGCTCAGTAGGCGGCGGAGTTGGAGCTGTCTCCGATGACGGCAGCTCAGACGAACTTTCCTGTGTGGATTCTTCTGTTGTCTCCGCTCGGGAAGCGGTACTGCTCTCGCGTCCGGAGCTGCTTGGTCCCAGGGTGTCTTCCCCAGCCGGTTCCCCGTCATCCTCCCTGCGCACCGTATAAGCGCGGTCGGTGATTTCTTTTGCTATCTGCTCCATCGTCATTCCGGCGAATGCTTCCATGTCCTCTTCGCCGAGATCATTTTCATCAATTAATTCCTGCAGAAAGTATGCCTTACCATAAGAAATTCCATATTTCTGCGCCAGCTCCCTGACTTCGCCTGTGACAGGGGCCTGCTGATCATAGACAACAGCCTGTACCTTGTGTTCCTCCAATGAGGCCTCAATATCAACCACGACATTCTGGCGCAGTTCGGAAGCCTTCTGCCGGTCATCATTGGCTACCGTTACAAGTATGGCGTTGTCCAAATCACTTAAATAACCATGACGTACCATGGATCCGATGAGTGCATTTACCGCGATGTCCACATCCACATGTTCCAAATCCATGTTGTCCAGGATCTCTTCGGCATCGCTGTTCAGCGGCTCCGCCTTCAGTACCTTATCATTACGGTTCACTGAAAGCTCGATACTGGGATTGACATCGATTCCAATAACCGATTCAACTCTTCCGTTCTGATATATGGCTACTCCCGTACCCAAAACGGCTACGCACAGGCATGCCGCAGCTACGGTTACCGCTGTGCGCATCCTCCGGTATATCCTCGTCACCTTTGACGGCCCGATATGGATTTCCTGAGGTGTTGTCAGATCGATTTTATCTAATATATCGGGAGTCAGGGTATCCACTGCCGATTTCAGATGTTTCGCTATCTCATCATTATTCCATTGTAAGTCTGAGTGATCGGTCAATGTTCTCCCTCCTCTCTCAGATGTTTCTGTAATTTCTTCATGGCACGATTGTATTTGGACAGCACAGTTGCCAGCGGCATCTCCAGATCCGCTGCAATCTCCCTGTGTTTCATGCCTGCTGTTGTATGTAACAGCACAATCTGCCGTTCCTCTTCGTTCAGGATATGGAGCGCTGCTTTAAGCACCATTTTGTCGGCAGCATCTTCTATCTGCGGACAGAACTCTCCCAATTCTCCTTCTGAGAGGTCAGAAAGACCAATATCGGCTTCCCTTTTCTGATCCCGGAACTTCATATAGCAGAGGTTTCTGGCAATGGTAAACATCCAGGCCAGCGGTTTCCCCTGAGATTTATAGCCCGCAGCAGAAGTCCAGATTTTCAGATAGGTCTCCTGCATGATCTCTTCTGCATCCTGCGGGTTTCGCAGAATCGACAGAATAAAGCCGTATATGGTTTTATCCGTATTCTGATAGAGTCTTTGAAATGCCTCTTTGTCGCCCTGGGCAACTCGTAAAAGCAGTTTCTCATCACTTAATTTATCATAAGCGACCGCCTCTTCCAGGGTTGTAAATATCCCCATCAAAAACATGGACTAAATTTCCTTTCTATTAATTTAATGCAAAGGAGCCGTTTCTTATTGCACACTTTGGAAAATTTTTTCTTCATATGCAACAGCGGAAAGAAACAGCCCCTTTGCAGGCGCTGTCTTTCCCGCCAGACTCCTGTCAAGGCTTTCCAAAGCCTCTTTAACGGACTGCACGCTCCGTTCGAGGAGCCCGGCTTCCACCAGAGTTCCAACTATAATACGCACCATATTGTAGAGGAACCCATTTCCCTCCAGCAGGATTTCAAGCTGCGTGCCGTCCCTGCGTATATCAATTCGGCTGATTGTTCTCACCGTCGATTTCTTTGTCTTTTTGAGTGAGGAAAACGCTCTGAAATCATGGGTTCCGACGAGAATTGACGCGGCCCTTTTCATTATTTCCAAATCAGGCTCTTTGCCAAGTCCGTACCTGTATTTCCTCTCAAACACATCATTTTTGTCCGCTGTTTCTATCCTGTATATATAGGTCTTAGACAGGGCATTCAGACGGCTGTGAAACCGGGGCCGGGCCTCCTCTGCGGCCAGCACCCTGATGTCTTCCGGAAGATATTCATTCAGATAGTTTTTAATTCGGATCATATCGGCAGCTTCTGTTTGACTGCCGCAAAAAGCAGACAGAGGAAGATGAAAATTAGCCACCTGACCCAGTGCATGGACACCTGCATCCGTCCGGCCGGAGCCATGAACCTCCACCGGCCCGCCTGCCAGACGCGAAAGAACAGCCTCCAGCTTTCCCTGAACCGTCTGCTGTGTGTTGCCCTGCTTCTGCCACCCGTCATAACGGGTTCCGTCGTACTGTAATAAAATTCTTATGTTCTTTTCTTCCACTTATTCTGAACCCCCGCTTTATTTTTCCCTCTCTTTTCAGCTTTCCCTGATATCAGGAAACAAATACAGGCATAAAGAATTGTACCTGTCACGGCTCCGCTCATATCCAGCCATACATCGCTGATCTGACCGGATCGTCCTTCTGTGAAAAGCTGTAATGTCTCGTCCACAAACGGGATAAAAAATATAAGCAGCATATGGAGCTGTCTTCTGAAAGCTGCGCCGCAGTCCAGATTTCTCATGCTCTGGAACAGCAGAATGCCAAGAAGCGTATATTCTGAAAAATGGGCGCACTTCCTGATAACGTGTTCTGTCAGCCATGGGGCCGAAAGTCCGGCCGCACCAATCGCCTGATGTACCAGACGCATGACAAATCCACTTTCCTCAGAAGAAAGATCCGCCGGTGTAAGGGAATTTGAGAAGATAAATACCACATAGGCCGCCAGTACCACATGCCATATTGTTTTCTTATACACGGCTTTAATGCTCCTGTCCGATATCTAATATTTTACTCGATTTTATAGCCTTTACCGCCCGGTGGATTGCCTCCTCATCCTGGACCAGAGCCATCCTGACATATCCTTCTCCCGAAGGGCCGAAAGCGCTTCCGGGGGTCACGAGAACCCCTGTCTGCTCAAATAACTCCTTTACGAATTCGAGAGAGGTATCAAAATGTCCGGGTACTTTAGCCCAGACAAACATTGTTGCTTCCGGTTTATCAATCTTCCATCCGATCTCCGCCAGCCCTTCACAGAGCAGATCACGCCGTTTTTCGTAGGCTGCCCTGGTCACTGCCACACAGCTCTGATCGCCTGTGACTGCCGCTGCCGCCGCCTTTTGGATCGGCAGAAACAAACCGTAGTCCATATTTGATTTTAACGTTTTAAGACGGCCGACTACCTCCCGGTTCCCGATGCAAAAGCCCACTCTCGCACCGGCCAGCCCGTATGTCTTGGAAAGGGAGTTAAATTCCACCCCCACTTCCCTGGCCCCCGGAAAGCGCAGAAAACTTCCGCAGCTCTTTCCGTCAAAGACAAGCTCGCTGTATGCGTTATCATGAAGCACGATTATATTATATTTTTTAGCAAAAGCGATCAATTCGCGGTAGAAGCTGTCAGGCGCCACAGCCGTGGTCGGGTTGTTCGGATAGGAGACAATCATCAGTCTGGCCTCCATCGCCACTTCCTCGGGAATCTCGCTCAGATTTATAACGTAATGATTTTCTTTTTTCTGCGGCATATAGTACAGGGACGCGCCTGCCAGAGACGGGCCGTCCGCAAATATCGGATAGCAGGGATCCGGAACCAGTACCCTGTCGCCCTCGTCCACAATCGACAGGGCAATATGGGCCAGGCCCTCCTGGGAGCCCAGAAGAGAACAGATTTCCGTCTCCGGGTCAAGCTCCACACTGTAACGGTTTTTGTACCACCGGGATACCGCATTTAAAAGTTCCTTCTGATCACTGATAGCGTAAATATAATTCTCAGGCACCAGACATTCTTCGCTCAGAACCTTCAGGATATGGGGGGCAGGAGGAATATTCGGCGCGCCGATACTCAAATCCACAATCTCTTTTCCCTCCTCCAGCCTCCTATGTTTCATCTGGGCCAGCATCGTAAAAACACCTTCCCCGAAGCGGTCCATCCTCTTTGCAAATTCCATCTGATTTCCTCCGTTCTTTTGCAGGGCAGAAAAAGCCAATTTAAGTCATTATATTACAAAGGGGGCTGAAAGTAAAGAGCTGGCGGAGTGTTAATCCGCCATAGCCTTCACAGCCGGCTCTATGACATCGCGCTCTGTCACGGTTGAATAATCAAGGGCCAGAAGTTCCTTTTCATTTGAAATAACGTATAAATCACGCTCCCGGTCCGGCCACTCACTGATATAATTATAATCAGGATCCTCCTCCGTAAGCTTAGCGGTACCAATCCACCGGTAGTGGTATCTTACAACCGACGTTCCGCCTTCGATCCAGCTTTCCTTTATCTGCACATCCCAAACATTCCCCCTGTATACGGGGTATGTTTTTTTAGTAGATTGAATGATCCAGGGCAGAGGACTTTTGAAATACTCCATTGTGAGATTCTGTACTGTTCCCGCATCATCCCGCATGACGCCGCTTTCTCTCTGGTAAAAACACAGCAGAGTCTGCTGGCTTTTTTCGCTCCATCCCTCCTCGAACGTGTAACCGCCCAGTTCTTCGAATGAAGACGGGAATTCGGCGATCCGATCGTACCTGCGTTCTTCCGTATCCTTATCGGGAAAGAGCATGACAATCTGCATAGTGAGAAATACCAGCGCCACAGTCCCGACGATAACGGTTGCAACGATATAAATCATGGCTTTTCCCGTTTTTGTGGCATTTTCCGTCTCCCTCACCATCTCCAGTATTTTGCCGCAGTATAAAGCAAACATTATAAACAGAATCAACAGCAGTGTGATTGGGATAGCCCTTGATTTTCCTCCTGAGCAGATCACAAATGCAAGCATTATAATAATTATGATTCCTCCCGCTATATTTCTGAACCTTACCTGATTCCAGGTAGTAACAGGAAATTTATCTGTTTTTCTGAGACTTCTCTCTGCTTTCCAGAACCATAAAGCCGGCCCGGCCAGCCGTCCGGTCATAATCAGAATCAGTATGGCGTAAAAAACAATCAGTATTATATTTTCATACGATGAGAATCGGATTCCCGGCTCCTTTATGAACGAAGACAGCATCCACAGCCATAATCCGATTATAAACAGCTGCCCCAGCACCTTTCCCCAGGAAAATGTAATTCTTCTCTGGTTCTCCAGACGAATCTCCGGGTCGGTCTCGATAGGAACCAAAGCTTCGTCCTCCGTATAAAAGATCTGCCACAGTGTCCCTCCATACTGGAGTTTCCAGCCCGCCTCCTCACAATACTCACGGAACTGCCGGGCGTTCCAGTTGTCCGCGCTGTCCAGCCCCGAACTGCCGGGAAGAACAGCCACACAAAAATTCAGTTTTTTCGGCTCCCCCTTTTCAAATCGCAGTATTCCGTTCTGGTGGATATTTGTTAAAAACCATCCCTTAGCCGCCTTATATTCCAGGTATTCGGCAAACGCCTCCGTCTCGTATTCACGGAATGTAATAAATTTATACCGTATTTTTGCCATAAACGGCTTCCCCCTTCCATCCATATATGCCTATTTCATAAAGACACTGAAAATATATTTCATATCAAAACATAAGAAGTAACCGAAAAATAAGATGATTACGGCCAGGATAATTCTCACCCTGAGCTTGTCGGCGCCGTTTACCCCGGCATTCTCTTTTCTGTATCTGAACGCCTCCCGGCACATCCCTCTGAATATGACGAGCCAGCACATTGTTTTCATCAGAGGCAGTATCCCTGCTGCCGCCAGAACCGTCGCGGCAAATGCCATCATTTTCAGGCTGCTTCTGATTTTAATCTGCCCCAGTGTGCTGCTGTTCAACGACGCACCGCTTTCCGCTGCATGAACCGCTTTGTTATACCAGCATATCATACTGATTCTCCCTCCGATAAAAATACAGGACCACAGAAGGAGCATCGCGCAGGCAACGCCCTGATCCGCCGATTTAAATGTCATTCCCGAAGCAAACCACACAGCCGCCGCTAACGCGATCAGAAGAATTGCGGCAATAAAGTCGATTGCGATCAGGGCTGGCTGCATCATAATATCCCCGATAATTTCGAGTTTTGAGCCGGGATCCGTTTCGATCGGCAACAGACTCTCATCCTCGGTATAAAAAATCTGCCAGACGATTCCTCCGTATTCCAGAATCCAGCCCGCCTCGGTACAAAAATCGCGGAACATTTTCGTATCGCCGCTTTCATCTATATCAACGCTGCTGCTTCCCGGCATCAAAACCGCATTATAACGCCGCTTTGACGGCTTACCTTTTCTGAAACGCCAGACGCTGTCAAACACATAGCCGTCAATATACCAGCCTTTCCCTGCCATCTCCTCGAGATATCTTGAAAAAGCTCCGCCTTCATATTCCCTAAAGTTATAATACCTGTAAGTCCTTCCTCCCACTACAGTGCGCCTCCCCTCATATATTCCCGGCCTTCTTCCACCAGTGTTTCCAGACGCCGGTATTCCTCCCGGAGCATGGCCAGCCCGTGATCTGTTATCTGATAATATTTCCTTCTGCCTTCGACCCCTGCCTCTTTAATCATATCTTCTTTCTCAAACTTTGCCAGCAGCGTGTATAAGGTGCCCGGCCCGATCTGCATTCTCCCCCTGGATATTTCCATGGCCTTCTGCGATATATCGACGCCGCATCTTGGTTCCAGCAGTGCCAGCAGAATATAATACATCTGTTCCGTCAGGCTCTGGAACTGCTCTCTCGCCATAAACAGCGCCTCCTCTCTCTTTTATTATCGAATATCGATATTTTATAATATCATTATATTATCGATATTCGATAATGTCAATTTATACGGCATTACAACTTTCTTACGATTATAAGAATCGCGTGGATCTGTTTTTCTTTATTGTTCACACGGTTGTGTTCCACGCGGGACATTCCCGTGTGAAAAGTAACCATTCTGTTCTTTACGGTAAAATGAAATGATTCCTGTCGTAGGAAATCAGTTTCTCCTTCTGCATTTTCGACAGTTCTGCGGACAGCGCGCTGCGATCCACCGCCAGATAGTCTGCAAGCTGCTGACGGTTAAACGGAATTTCAAACCGGTTCTTTCCCTGTTTCTCAGCCTGGTAAGAAAGATAAGACAGCACTTTTTCCCGTATCGTTTTTTTGCTCATATGGTCAATCTTAGTCGTCAGAGTCAGGTTTCTTCCCGCTATGACCTTCAGCAGGTTCTGTATCACCCTGGAGTGGAACCGGCATGCCATGGAACAGACCGTCAAGAGACGCCCCACCTCCAGAAACAATACTTCCGTATTCTCTTCGGCCATCACACTGACCATAAGGGGTTCCCCGCCTGCGCAGGCATAGCTCTCACCAAAAAGCTGTCCTTCTCCCATCACGGCGATAATCTGCCGGTTCCCCCAGTAATCTTCCCGTATCACCTGAACGGAGCCGGTAAGCACCATACCGACAGACGTTATGGTATCTCCCATGCGGAAGATGTACTCATCCTTCTTATACGTTTTATTTACGGCGGAAAGGCATTTCAGGACACTTTCCGCCTCTTCCTCCGAAAATCCCCAAAAAAGACTGGTATCGGTAAAATGAAACTTTTTCATTTTTATCTCCTTTTCGTTGTAATTACAACAGACATATTGACTTAATTTTAATATACTGTAGTCACAAGTTCAAGAGAAATATGATGATTGTTACTGCACGAACCTGTCTGAACTGTTACAAACGGGACGCGAATTGAAACGGCAAAGAAAGAGAGGAGAAATAGATGATAAGAAGAATTATTAAAATTAACGAGGAGAAATGTAACGGCTGCGGTATCTGCGCCGCCGCCTGTCATGAAGGCGCCATCGGCATGGTAGACGGAAAGGCAAAGCTTTTGCGGGACGACTACTGTGACGGACTCGGTGACTGCCTCCCCGCCTGTCCTACGGGCGCTATTACTTTTGAGGAGAGGGAGGCGGCCGCTTACGATGAAGCGGCAGTCAAAGCAAAAGCTGCAAAAGAAATGGGGGCTGCCGGTCCGGTACACACGGCCGGTCATTCAGAAACTCCTCTTCCCTGCGGCTGTCCCGGCTCACAGAGCCGCGCAATTCCCCGGCCTTCGATGAAGGCGGAACCGTCGGCCGATAGAAGCAATGCCGAAACGGCGCCGGACGAGGACCGGAAGGGCTGCTCTGCCGTTTTGACAAGCCAGCTGTCCCAATGGCCGGTACAGATTAAACTTGTCCCGGTAAAGGCTCCTTATTTTAACGGCGCCAAACTTCTGATTGCGGCAGACTGTACCGCCTACGCTTACGCCAATTTCCACAGCGAATTCATCAAGGGAAAAATCACCCTGATCGGCTGTCCGAAGCTGGACTCCGTGGACTACTCTGAGAAACTGATGGAAATTATTAAAAACAACGATATCAAAAGTGTGACCGTTGTCCGCATGGAAGTTCCCTGCTGTGGCGGAATCGAACATGCAGCAAAAAATGCGCTGTTAGCCAGCGGGAAATTTATTCCCTGGCAGATTGTCACAATTTCCACAGACGGACGGATTCTGGATTAGAGATGTTACTCGTTGCCGTATTCCCATATGAAAAGGACGAAAAATAATGAATGATAAAAATAAAATGTTTTGTTTCCAATGTGAGCAGACTGCCGGCTGCAGCGGATGTACCGGAAACGCCGGAGTCTGCGGTAAGACCTCTTCCGTATCCGCACTTCAGGATGAACTGACAGGAGCCCTAATCGGCCTGGCCCGTGCCTGCCGGGACGTACCTGTCACAGGCAGGACCAGCCGCATTATTCTGGAAGGACTCTTTACCACTGTTACCAATGTAAGTTTTGACGGCGATTCCATCAGGGAGATGATACGCCGGGTACAGGAAGAAAAAGCCGCCATTGTTCCGGGCTGCCGGGGCTGCGGCGCCCCCTGCGGCCAAAATAATGATTACGGCATGGCCGGACTGTGGTACGGGGACGAGGACATCCGCTCCTTAAAATCACTGATTCTTTTCGGGATCCGCGGAATGGCGGCCTATGCCTACCACGCCATGGTTCTCGGATACAGTGATGAGACTGTAAACCGCTTTTTCTTAAAAGCGCTGTTTTCTATCGGAGAAGACTGGGGAATGGAGGAACTGCTTCCCATCGTGCTGGAAACAGGCGAGGTCAATTTACGCTGTATGGAATTACTTGACCGGGCCAATACTGAAACATTCGGCACCCCGATTCCCACCACAGTCCCGCTCACAGTGGAAAAAGGCCCGTTCATTGTCATCAGCGGCCATGATTTATATGACTTAAAGCTCCTTCTCGAACAGACGGAAGGAAAAGGCATCAATATTTATACCCATGGGGAAATGCTCCCGGCCCACGCATATCCTCTTCTGAAAAAATATCCGCATTTGAAAGGGAATTTCGGAACCGCATGGCAGAACCAGCAGAAAGAATTTGCCGGTATCCCGGCTCCCGTTCTGTTCACTACCAACTGCCTGATGCCGGTTAAGGAAAGCTACTCCGACCGCGTATTCACGACAGAAGTGGTAGCCTGGCCCGGCCTCGTCCATATTGACGAAGATAAGGATTTTACCCCTGTTATCGAAAAGGCGCTGGAACTCGGCGGCTACGCGGAGGGCAGGGAATTCACCGGAATCAACGGCGGAAAAGAAGTGACAACCGGTTTTGGCCACGGAACCGTTCTCTCGGTCGCAGATCAAGTCGTTGACGCGGTAAAAACCGGAGCCGTCAGCCATTTCTTCCTGGTCGGAGGCTGTGACGGCGCACGGCCCGGAAGAAATTACTACACGGAATTTGTAAAACTGGCTCCCGATGACAGCATCATCCTCACACTCGCCTGCGGCAAATACAGGTTCAATGACCTGGACCTTGGCACAGTCTCCGGCCTGCCCCGCCTGATGGATATGGGACAGTGCAACGATGCATACAGCGCCATCCGTGTGGCTTCCGCGCTGGCTGAAGCGTTCGGCTGCAGCGTAAATGACCTTCCGCTGACCCTGGTGCTGTCCTGGTATGAACAAAAAGCCGTCTGCATCCTGCTGTCACTGCTCCATCTCGGAATCAAGAATATTTATCTTGGTCCGACTCTCCCGGCATTCCTCTCGGAGAATGTACTGGGATATCTGGTGGAACAGTTCCAGATTTCACCGACCGGAACGCCGGAGGAAGATTTGAAGAAGATGCTTGGAAAATAATAAAAAATAGAAAACGTATAAAATCCCGGCTCAGCGCCACCCTAATACCGAGGTGATAATATGGCATCCTATGTATCCCCGGCAGTCCGGGACAAATTTGAGTCTCTGTCCATCGATTTAAAAAACTGTATCCTGGAGCGCAACGTCCGCCTGGAAACAGTTTTCGATTTAATCCGGGTATTGGAAGAAATCGTGGCGGAGGGAGACAATTAAAACCACTGCGGTATATTTAAAAAAGCTGCATTCCCCGCCTTGAATCACAGGCGGGAATGCAGCTTTTTCCTTAGACGGAGATGGAGGGATTTGAACCCTCGCGCCGGTTACCCGACCTACCGCATTTCGAGTGCGGACCCTTCAGCCACTTGGGTACATCTCCATATTGTAAGGTGCAGCCGTTTGTACCACAACTGCACCTTTGATATTATACTAAATATTTTTGAATTTGTCATCCATTATTTTAGTATTATTCAGTTCCTTTCTCTTATCGGATTACGATTCTTCCCTGGCCGGCCGGTTCAGCATAATCGGCGCCCACACTGCCGCCGAGCTGATTATTAATATAGGCTGAAAGAATGTCCACATCTACCATTACATCATCCTGAATGACGTTACAGCCGCCAAACATCACCATACCGTCGCCGCCCTCTTTCAACATATAGTTATGGGATGCAACCGTGTAAATCCGGTCCAAATCAAGCGGTTCTCCATCAACGAGGATATCCGCCACACGGTAAGCGCCGTCCACTTTTATAAAATTCCCCTTATCATCCACCTTTACGCCGGATGGTACGGATGGATCGATCCGATATGTAAGTCCGGACACCTGCAGGAATCCTCCGCTTTCCTCCGGGTAATTCCTGGAAGCCATTTCAAGAGCATCCCTGATCTGGCGGCCTGTGGCCTCCACAACACACCCCATGTTACCGTAAGGAAATACGGCAAGTGTATCATTATATGTAATGTTTCCTGTCTTGATATCGGCTCTGATTCCGCCTCCGTTGCTAAGTCCTATATCGGCTCCCAAAACCATGCGGTATGCATCGGCAGTCAAATCTCCCAGATTCGTCTCGGCATTCCTGATCGCCCGTTGTCCGGTTGCCGGATTCAGAGTCGTCAGATTATAGTCTGAGTACCCGAGAACCACCTTCAGTGTCTCCTGGTACTGTTTCTCGATGCCCTTAATATATGCATCCGTTGCATAATCGACCGCCTTCCCCTCTGCATTGATCAGGACACTGCCGGGTATTACTAATTTCATTCCCGTCCTGAGCAGATCCGGATCTGTAATAAGACTTCTGTTGGCGGCATAAAGCTCCGTCCAGCGGTCATATGAGCCAAGTTCTCGTTTTGCAATCCGGCTCAGGGAATCTCCCTTCCTGACCGTATATTCGACCTGCGGTGAATCTCCGGGAACCTGGGCAACCAGCTCCGCTTTAATGGTTCCGTCTGTTTTAATTGTCATCTTACCTATATTTTCAAGCTTCGTCCCCGTCTGAGTGATAAGAATCTCCCTGCCCTCTTTATTTTTCACCATTTTAGCAGGAACCGTTTCATGAGAATGGCCGTCAATTAAGGCGTCAATTCCACTCGTTGCGGCAACCACCCGGTCGGATGACCAGCGCTCTGTTATCCCGTTCTCACCGAGGTGGCCCACGGCAATAATATAATCCGCACCTGCCGCCCTGGCTGCGTCCACAGTCTCCTGGATCCGGCTGTAGAGTGCCTCGCCTGTATTGTCCTCACAGAATCCGTACAGATAATTTCCGGCCCCATCCTGAAAATAAGCCGGGGATGATTTGGTAAAACTCTCCGGTGTGCAGATCCCGACAAAAGCCACCTGCGTGTCTCCGTAAGAAAACATCTTATATGGGGCAAATACCGGCTTTCCCGTTGCCAGACTTGTAAAATTGCAGGAGTAGTAACCACAGTCCAGCTTCCCTGCCAATTCCAGGAATCTGGGCATCCTGTAGTCAAATTCATGATTTCCCGGCACGGCAAAATCATATCCGACCTTATTCATGATATCAATCAGATAACCGCCGTCCGACAATGTTCCGATAGGTGCTCCCTGGATCGCGTCGCCTGCATCCACCAGTGTCACATAGGGCGTCTCCCTCTTCATCTGCCTCTTGTAAAGAGCCAGTCCGGCGTAACCGATATTATCATCAATACCGCAATGCACATCATTGGTGTAGAGAATTACAATATCCTGCGACGGGATTGCCCGTTCATTCCCGCTGCCCCGGGCGCTTATCTGGGCTCCTGCCGCTGTCAGCGGGGTTCCCGCGATAAGGGAGCAGGCCGTTAAAAGAGTCAGAAGCAGAGAAAGAAATCTTCTTTTCTTTTGATTCGTCACGTTATTACCTCCTATATGTATAGCCGTATTTTGTAGCTTAAATGCAGTATATCATATTGGATGCCGGAACGCGAGTTTAACCAGGTAAATGATATGTAAAACCACATAAATGCAAGGCTTCGATAAGGATGGTTAAAGAAATCAAGTAAAATCAAGGCTTTGTGGACAGTGACAGACAATGCAATCATCCAAAACTGAATAAGTTTACAGAGCAGGGATACCGTTTTCCATGATGGTATCCCTTTTCTGCTGTTTCTGCCCCATAAGCAGGACCATTACACGCACGCCGTAGGCATGAAAACCTGTGGCGTTTTTTTACGCTCATTTTTGGAAAGGAGCTGGATACATGAAACTGAATGAAGCAGAAATGAGGATGGCGTATCAGATCGAGGCCACGAGCCAGAACGCCGCCTTGAATGAGATTTACATGACCTGGCGCTATACGCAGAACCAGGCAACGAAGGACACGGCGGAAAGTCTTCTGGCAAAGCTGCGCCCCCTCTCCGACAAGGAGTGCATGGACCTGATCCGGGAGGTCCAGGCGAATTACCATCTGCCTGGAAAGGCGCAGACCGTTGGGGAGATGCTGGCGGAGGCCAGGCAGCAGTCCGGGGCGGCAAAGCTGGCCGGGCATGACATTATGGCCCTGGAACGGTTTGATCCGGATACCCGCCACATGATCGTTTTTGACGTCCTCTCCCATGAGTCCCCTATGGGCTGGAAGGGAGAAAAAATGCGCCTGTTCCTGACAGACGCCGGATACAGCAAGGCCCTGGAGAGCCAGGACAAGGGATTTATCAAGATCAGGAACCACGCAAGGGTGCGCTCCGGGCATCTCCACTATGACCACAAAGACCGGGAGTTATAGAGCCTTCAAAAAATGTATCAAAATGGGTGGAAAATTCCCTGTTTTTCCTTCTGTGAGCGGCTTTTTCGGAGCCGCCCATATCTTTTCCCATGAGGGAAGGAAGAAAGGTCTGGAAGGGCGTTTTTCACAAAAACCAACACTTTTCAATCTATGAGGAAGGAGGTCATCGGCATGGCAGTTTTCCGTATCGAAAAGACCCGTGATTACACGGTCATGTCAAACCACCATCTGCGGAACACGAACCTTTCCCTGAAAGCAAAGGGGCTTCTCTCCCTTATGCTCTCTCTGCCGGAGGAATGGGACTACACCACAAAGGGCCTTGCCCGTATCTGCAAGGATGGCGTGGACAGCATTTGCGCTGGGGTGCGGGAGTTGGAGGAACAGGGCTATGTGATCCGGGAGCGCGTCCGCAATCCAAACGGGCAGCTTGGCTCCATCGAGTACACGATCCTGGAGCAGCCCCGCCCGCCTGAACGGGAAAAACCTGAACGGGAAAATCCAGTCTTGGATAATCCTGAACAGGCTTTACCTGTCTTGGAAGAACCTGAACAGGGAAAACCCGCACAATTAAATACTAAAGAATCAAGTAAACAAAAATCAAAAAAAGAATTATCAAGTACGGAGACATCAAATCCTATCCAATCAAATCCCCAGCCCCTTACGGGCACGCCTCCTGCGGAGACAGGGATGGGAACGGATCGGATGGGAGCCAGAGAAATATACCGTGAGATCATTCTTGACAACATCGGGTATGAGTATCTGATCCAGGACAGCCATATTGACCGGGAGCAACTTGACGAGATCGCGGAGCTCATTGTGGACACCGTATGCTCTGCCAGAAAGACGATCCGTATTGCTGGGGATGACTACCCGGCGGAGGTGGTCAAGTCGCGGTTTATGAAGCTGGACAGCTCCCATGTGCAGTATGTCATGTCCTGCATGGCGGAAAACACAACCTATGTCCGCAATATCAAGAAATACCTGCTGGCGGCCCTGTATAACGCCCCGGTCACGATCAGCAATTACTATTCCTCCCTGGTGCAGCACGATATGTACGGGGACGGGCAAAGGGGGCGGGGCTAAATGCAGGAGGAAGTAACCCAGGGCGCCGTGACGCTGATCGTCAACGGCTCCAAAATGACGGAACAAGCCTTTGAAAAGGCAGTCAAGAAGTTCCTGGAGGAAATCCAGAAAAGCAAACAGCCGAAGATATACCGGGGAAAGCAGACGCTCAAACAGCTTGCCGGGCAGAACGCCGGGCTTGCGAATATCGAGATCAGCGATAGGAATATCCGGGCATTTACCCAGGTGGCGAAGAAATACCATGTGGATTTCGCTTTGAAGAAGGACACCGCCGCTGAACAGCCCCGCTACCTGGTGTTTTTCAAAAGCCGGGATGCCGATGCAATTACGGCGGCCTTCCAGGAGTTCGCAAGCCGCAGGATAAGCCGGGAGGAACGTCCCTCCATTCGGGAGCGGCTTGATCAGGCCAGGGAGCAGGCAGCGCAGAAGGCGGAGCACCGCACCATTGACCGGGAGAAGGTAAAGGTCAAAGATCGGAGCGTGCAGAGATGAACGTGAAAAAGCTGATCTTACTGAACCTTCCGTATCTCCTGTTCGTGTATCCCTTTGACAAGCTGGCCCAGGCCTTCCGGCTGGCGCCCGGCGCAGACCTGTCCGCAAAGCTCCTCTCCATCGGGGACGGTTTCACCGCCGCCTTTTCCTCCGTGGGGCTCAGCCTCCATCCTACGGACCTGTTGATTGGTCTGGCGGGTGCGGTGATCCTGCGGTTGGCGGTCTGGATAAAGGGAAAGAACGCGAAGAAGTACCGTCACGGGATGGAGTACGGCAGCGCCCGTTGGGGCACCCCGGCGGATATCGCTCCCTACATGGATAAGGATTTTTTCAATAACATCCCCATGACGCAGACGGAGCGGATCACGATGGCGAGCCGTCCGAAACAGCCCAAATACGCCAGGAATAAAAATATCCTGGTCATCGGCGGTTCCGGCAGCGGCAAAACCCGGTTCTTCTGTAAACCCTCGCTCCTCCAGGCTCATTCCTCGTATGTCTGCACCGATCCGAAAGGAACCCTCCTGCCGGAGATCGGTTCCTTCCTGGAGCGGAAGAAATACCGGATCAAGTGCCTCAATCTCATTAACTTCAAGAAGTCCATGAGATATAACCCGCTGGCTTATATCCGTTCCGAGAAGGATATCTTAAAGCTGGTCAATGCCCTGATTATGAACACGAAGGGCGAAGGGGAAAAATCTTCCGAAGATTTCTGGGTTAAGGCCGAGCGCCTGTACTATTCGGCCCTGATCGGCTATATCTGGTACGAGGCCCCGGAAGAAGAAAGGAACTTCATTACCCTTCTGGACCTTATCAATGCCAGCGAAGCCAGGGAGGATGACGAGGAATACCAAAGTCCTGTTGACATCCTCTTTCAGCAGTTGGAGGAAAAGGAGCCGGACCATTTCGCGGTGAAGCAGTACCGCAAATTCAAGATGGCGGCGGGCAAAACACTTAAAAGCATACTTATTAGCTGCGGGGCCAGATTAGCCCCCTTTGACATAAAGGAGCTCCGGGATCTGATGGAAACGGACGAACTGGAGCTTGACACCCTGGGCGACAGCAAAACGGCGCTGTTCGTTATCATTTCGGATACGGACAGCACCTTCAATTTTGTGGCCGCCCTCATGTATAGCCAGCTTTTCAACCTGCTCTGCGACAAGGCCGATGACTTCTACGGCGGGCGGCTGCCCGTCCATGTGCGGCTCATTCTGGACGAATTTGCGAACATCGGCCAGATACCCAACTTTGACAAGCTGATCGCTACCATCCGAAGCCGTGAGATATCGGCTTCCATCATTTTGCAGTCGCAGAGCCAGTTAAAGACCATCTACAAGGACGCCGCGGATACCATTGTGGGTAACTGTGACAGCACCTTGTTTTTGGGAGGCAAGGAGAAATCCACGCTCAAGGAGATTTCGGAGCTGCTGGGGAAAGAGACCATTGATCTCTACAACCAGTCCGAGAACCGGGGCAGCCAGGTTTCCCACGGCCTCAGTTATCAGAAATTGGGAAAGGAGTTGATGACACAGGACGAATTGGCAGTTATGGACGGAGGCAAGTGTATCTTCATGCTGCGGGGCGTGCGGCCGTTTCTTTCGGAGAAGTACGACCTGACAAAGCATCCCAACTACAAGTACACGGCCGACGTCGATCCTAAAAATGTCTTTGACATGGAACGGTACATGAAAAAGCAGCTGCGCATGGCGATTAAACCTGCGGACCGCTTCGATGTGTACGAAATAGACGTAAACGAATAAATCAAACACATTTTTAGGAGGATTTTATCTATGGAATTTTTCAACAGCGCAGTAAACGTATTGCAGACTCTTGTGGTGGCTCTGGGCGCCGGCCTTGGTATCTGGGGCGTGATCAACCTTCTGGAAGGTTACGGCCAGGACAACCCGGCCAGTAAATCCCAGGGTATGAAACAGTTGATGGCGGGCGGCGGTGTCGCCCTGATCGGCATTACCCTGGTGCCGCTGCTCTCCGGTCTGTTCGGTTAATCCCGCGGGCGGTGATCGCTTATGGGCGGCATACTCGACAAGCTCGATGAATGGCTGAGGGGGCTGCTCATCGAGGGGATCACGGGGAACCTGTCGGGCATGTTCGATACGGTGAATACCAAAGTAGGCGAGATCGCCGGAGAAGTGGGACAGACGCCGCTGGCATGGAACAGCGGCGTCTTTTCCATGATCCGAAACCTCTCTGAAACGGTGATCGTGCCGATTGCCGGGGTTATCCTGACTTTTGTGATGTGTTATGAGCTGATCCAGCTCGTGACAGAAAAGAACAACATGCACGACGTGGATACCTGGATGTTCTTCAAGTGGATATTCAAGACCTTCTGCGCGGTGCTGATCGTAACGAATACCTGGAATATCGTCATGGGGATTTTCGATATCGGTCAGAGCGTGGTCAACAGCAGCGCGGGCGTCATCATCGGGAACACCTCCATTGATATCAATTCCGTTATCACGGATATGGAGGCGCAGCTTGAGGCCCTGGGCACCGGGGAGCTGTTCGGTCTGTGGTTCCAGTCCCTCTTTGTGGGGCTTACCATGAACGCCCTCTCCATCTGTATCATGCTGGTGATCTACGGCCGGATGATTGAGGTGTATTTGACCGCCTCTGTGGGGCCGGTTCCCCTTGCCACCATGACAAACCGGGAATGGGGCTCGGCGGGGCAGAATTATCTAAAGTCCCTGTTCGCCCTTGCGTTCCAGGCATTCCTTATCATGGTGTGCGTGGGTATCTACTCGGTCCTGGTGCAGGGGATCGCCACGGATGGCGACCTGTCCGGGGCGATCTGGGCCTGCATGGGGTACACGGTGCTCCTGTGCTTTGCATTGTTTAAGACCGGCAGCCTCTCAAAGAGTCTGTTCGGGGCGCATTAAGGAGGGAGCATGAAGAAATACAAAGTTATTTATGCAGATCCGCCATGGGCTTATAAAGTGTGGAGCAAAAAAGGCGCGGGACGTTCTGCTGAAAGCCATTATCCGACTATGAGCATTGAGGATATCAAAGCACTTCCGGTAGGCAGGCTGGCGGATAACGACTGTGCCCTGTTTATGTGGATCACTTTTCCCATGCTTCGTGAAGCGTGGGAGGTCTTGGATGCCTGGGGATTCCAGTATAAGAGCGTGGCCTTCGTATGGGTGAAGCAGAACCGGCGGACACCTACCCTGTTCTGGGGGATGGGCTACTGGACGCGGGCAAATGCAGAGCTTTGCGTGATTGCCACAAAAGGCAGCCCGAAACGATATTCCCGGAGCGTCCATCAGGTGATTATTTCACCAATAGAGGAACACAGCAAAAAGCCCGATGAGGCAAGAAAACGCATTGTAGAACTTATGGGGGATGTTCCCCGCATTGAATTATTCGCACGCCAGAAATCCCCTGGATGGGATGTCTGGGGAAACGAAGCCCCGGAGGGCATTATCCTTCCGGGAATGGAAAAGGAGGCTTGATAGCTTGGCGTATGTAACGGTCCCGAAGGACCTGACAAAAGTAAAATCAAAAGTAATGTTCGGGCTGACCAAACGGCAGCTCGTTTGTTTCGGGGCGGCGGCACTCATTGGAGTACCGCTTTTCTTTTTGCTCCGGAACACGGTAAATTCCAGCACCGCCACGGTCTGCATGATCGTGGTCATGCTGCCCCTGTTCCTTCTCGCCATGTATGAGAAGGACGGGCAGCCGCTGGAGGTAATCCTGGGCCAGATCATCCAGACGGTCTTTATCCGTCCGAAGGAGCGGCCTTATATGACAAACAACTTCTATGCCGCCGTGGAGCGGCAGAACCAGGTGGAGAAGGAGGTGAGGGCCATTGTTCGGAAAGCGAAAGCAAGAGCCGCAGGCGGGACCGGCAGCCGGGAAGGTCAAGCTGACCGCCGCTGAAAAAAAGGAAATCCGAAGGATCATCGAAACCGCCAGGGGTGACGGGAAACCCCATTCGGCCCAGGATACCTTACCCTTCCGGCAGATGTACCCGAATGGCCTGTGCAGGCTGGATGATACAAGCTGGAGCCGGTGCATTGAGTTTGAGGATGTGAATTACCAGCTCGCCCAGAAGGACGACCAGACCGCCATCTTTGAGGCGCTGTGCGATATGTATAACGCCCATGATTCTTCTATCGGCATGGAATTATCCCTTGTGTGCCGGAAGGTGAACAGGGCAGATTTCAGGAAAAGAATTGAGATCGCCGCCCAGGGGGACCGCTTCGACGGGGTGCGCGCCCTCTATACGGATATGCTCCGGGGACAGCTCGAACACGGCAACAACGGCATGGTCAAGACAAAATTTCTGGTGCTGTCCATCGAGGCGAAGAACGGCAGAGAGGCGAGGGCGAGGTTTTCCCGGATCACCCTGGACGCCCTGAATTACTTCAAGGCAATGGGCGCACTGGCGAAGGCCCTGGACGGGAAGGAATGGCTGGCGGTGCTGCATGGCGTCCTCCACCCGGACGGGGAACGGTTCTCCTTTGAATGGGAATGGCTGGCACCCTCCGGCCTGTCGGTCAAGGATTTTATCGTGCCTTCCTCCTTCCGGTTCGGGGAGGCCAGGCGGTTCCAGATGGGCGGGAAATACGGGGCGGCGAGCTTTTTGCAGATCACGGCCCCGGAGCTCAACGACCGCCTTCTGGCGGACCTTCTGGATACGGACAGCAGCATTTTTGTGAGCCTCCATATCCGGAGCATGGACCAGAATGAGGCGATCAAGACGGTCAAGCGCAAGATCACCGACCTGGACAGTATGAAGATCGACGCCCAGAAGCGGGCGGCCAGGGAAGGGTTCGACCTGGATATCATCCCATCGGATATCGCCACCTACGCGGGCGAGGCAAAGAACATTCTCCGGGATTTACAGACCAGGAATGAGCGGATGTTCCTTTTGACCTTCCTGGTGGTGAATGTGGCGGACACGAAGCAAAAGCTGGAAAACGACATTTTCCGGGCTTCCTCCGTGGCGCAGAAGCACAACTGCCGCCTGGTGCGGCTGGACTTCCAGCAGGAGCAGGGCCTTGTGTCCGCTCTCCCCCTGGGCGTCAACCAGGTCAGGATCGAACGGGGGCTTACCACTTCTTCCGTGGCGATCTTTGTTCCCTTCATCTCCCAGGAGCTTTTCCAGGACGGCGAGGCGCTGTATTACGGCCTCAATGCCACCTCCGGCAACATGATCCTGGCGGACCGCAAGCAATTAAAGACGCCCAACGGCCTGATCCTGGGCACGCCGGGCAGCGGCAAGAGCTTTTCCGCAAAGCGGGAAATCCTCAACGTGTTCCTGGTGACGAAGGACGACATTATCATCTGCGACCCGGAGGCCGAATACTTCCCCCTGGTCCACCGCCTGGGCGGGCAGGTCATTAAGATATCCCCCACCAGCAGCCAGTATGTGAACCCGATGGATATGAGCCTGAATTACTCCGAGGATGACAACCCGCTTGCCCTGAAAAGTGACTTTATCCTGTCCTTCTGCGAATTGGCGGCGGGCGGCAGGAACGGCCTGGAGCCGGTGGAGAAAACGGTCATCGACCGGGCGGTGCGGATCGTGTACCGCCCTTACCTGGCGGACCCGAAACCGGAGAATGTCCCCATCCTGGAGGATTTGTACGACGAGATCAAGCGGCAGCCGGAGCCGGAGGCCCAGAGGATCGCCGCAGCCCTGGAGCTGTATGTGCATGGTTCGCTGAATGTCTTTAACCATAGGACGAATGTGGATATCAACAACCGCCTTGTGTGCTTTGATATCAAGGAGCTGGGGAAACAGCTTAAAAACCTGGGGATGCTGGTCATCCAGGACCAGGTGTGGAACCGTGTCACAGTGAACCGGAGCGAGGGCAAGTCCACCCGGTACTATGTGGACGAATTTCACCTTCTGCTCCGCGGCGAGGTGGGGAGCTGGAGCGTGGAGATTTGGAAACGCTTCCGCAAATGGGGCGGTATCCCCACCGGGATCACCCAGAACATCAAGGACCTTCTGGCCTCCTCGGAAATCGAGAACATTTTTGAGAACAGTGATTTCATCTACCTTCTCAACCAGGCCAGCGGCGACCGGAAGATACTCTGCGAGCGGCTGAATATCTCCACACAGCAGGCGGCGCATATCAGCAATTCCGGCCCCGGACAGGGGCTCATCTTTTTCGGGAACGTGATCCTGCCCTTTGTGGATGACTTCCCCCGTGACAATGAGCTGTACGGCATTATGACGACCCGGTTATCGGATATTTCCGGGCAGAAGCAAGCAACGATGGACGCGCCGGAGGAAACGGCGGGTGAACCAGGAACAGGAGGTTACGATGGAATACCTGAAAACAACGACATTCAAAAATAAGGAGTTTGGCAGCGTCCGCATGATCGAGGATGGAGGGAGGCTGCTGTTCTGCGGCATTGACGTGGCGGCGGCCCTGGGATACGCGAAACCCCGCAATGCCCTGGCCGCCCACTGCAAGGGAGCCCTGAAACGGGGCGCCCTTACTGCCGGGGGCGTGCAGGAGCTCACCTTCATCCTGGAGGGGGACGTGTACCGCCTGATCGTACACAGCCGGCTTCCTGGTGCGGAGCGGTTTGAAAAATGGGTGTTTGAGGAAGTCCTCCCCGCCATCCGAAAGACCGGGGGCTACATGACGCCCTCCCTGTTGGAGCAGGCGGCGGCCGACCCCAACGTGCTCCTGCGCTTTGCCGGGGAGCTTTTGGCGGAGCATGAAAAGAATGAGCGCCTTTCCCATGAGGTATCCCGGCTGAAGCCGAAAGCAGATTATTACGATACCTTCATCCATCCCGGCGACTGTACGAACATCCGGGCCACGGCAAAGGAGCTGGGGATCGGGGAGCGTGCCTTCTGCCGGTTCCTGGTGGAGGCGGGCTTTTTGTACCGCTGCCCGGCCGGATACCTGCTCCCCTACGCAAAGCCCTCCAACAAGGGGCTGTTCGTGGTAAAGGACTTTGTGGCGGAAAACGGCCACTTCGGGCAGCAGACCATCATCACGCCCCAGGGCAAGGCGCTCCTGCGTATGCTCCTGCATGAAAACTGACGACTGGAAAGGAGATTCTGATTATGAGCAAAAAAGATAACATTTACCTGATCGGCGCCGCCTCCTATGAGGATACCGTGGAGCAGCGGCTCACTTTGTACAGCTATATCCGCCAGCTTGCTTTCCTGGCGAAGCACATGAAAACCGCCGAGGATTATATCCACCTGAAACGGGCGGCGGCCGCCTACGGGGACGAGGCGGAGGAACTGTTCGCCTCCTGGGATATCCCCAGCCGCTATCTGGTCTATGGCGATCCCGGCGACCTGGACGCCCTCCGGGAGAAGGAGCTCCTGGACTATGGAGAGGATGACGGTGAGGATGACCTTACGGAAGATGATCTGACGGAGGATGACATCCCCGATGACGACGGGGAGGATTTCGAGGGTGAAGTCTTCCTGGACCTGCTGGCGGATATGGCGGGAAAGGCCCGCTTTGTTTCCGAGGTGCTGGATACCCTCCTGGAGATCAGCGGGGGGCAGCCGGATTCGGCGGCGTCCGAACATGAGTAACCTGACCCATTTAAGCCTGTTCTCCGGGATCGGCGGGCTGGACCTGGCGGCGGAGGCCGCCGGGTTTTCCACCGTCTGCCAGTGCGAATGGGCGGATTTCCCCTATTCCGTCCTGGAGGCGCACTGGCCGGAGGTCCCCAGGTTCCGGGATATCACGACTTTGACGAAGGAGGCGTTCTTTGAAAAAACAGGACTTGAAACAGTCACCATCATTTCAGGAGGATTCCCCTGCCAGCCCTTCTCCACCGCGGGAAAGCGGAAAGGGTTTGAGGATACCCGCTACCTGTGGCCGGAAATGTGCCGCATTATTACCGAGCTGCGGCCCCGTTGGGTGCTTGGGGAAAATGTTGCTGGCTTCATCGATATGGGGCTCGACAAAACGATTTTTGACCTGGCAAAAGCGGGATACGCTGTTCTCCCATTCGTATTTCCGG
>Ga0129309_1000272_pt1 | contig 45117 bp, 60 predicted proteins | sample L1105metagenome_FD_94439 | JGI IMG/M metagenome (GOLD analysis project Ga0129309, IMG submission 94439) | Ring-tailed lemur group fecal microbial communities from Wisconsin, USA - L1105 metagenome | ecosystem: Host-associated > Mammals > Digestive system > Large intestine > Fecal | place: USA...
GAAAGAAAAGCCCCTGTTAAAGATACGTCCCTTTCGGAGTCCCCATCATAGCGCTACGGCAGCGGCCCTGGCCGGAGGCGGGAAAAATCCCAGGCCGGGAGAGATTTCTCTGGCAACACATGGTGTCTGATTTCTTGGTGAATCGCTTTGCTTTCGCCATTTTATAAACATATCCAACCGAAAAGTGCCGTATTTCCGGGCTTTTCCGGCTCTTGTTTCACCCAGATGGAGTAAATTGACACATACTGATTGCTGTATTTTCAGGACGATGTCCGCTCAAGATATGTGATTTAACCCCCAAATGGGGGTGAATATGTGCCAAAAGGTTCATCCAGATGTAGAACCGTTTGGCGAAACTCGTAACTTGTTAGCGAAACGCCGGAACCACTTGGCGTAAATACTTTATGGCAAAATGGAGGATGAATGAACGATAAAAAAACAAGGAATTTAAAGGTTTATGGTCAATCGGGATACCACTATAAGGAGACTCCTACCATAATTCTTAAAGGGCGCTGGTTGCAGGAAAGCGGTTTTGAAATAGGCGATCAAATCAGCGTAGAAATAATAGATGGGCAGCTGGTTGTTCGGAAACGGGAAAGCAACTGAGAACTACAAATAAGACGGGGCATCTAATAAGATTTAGATGCCCCTCAATTTTTACTTTTCGCTTTCGTCATTGATTTCGTTCATGTACCCTGCAGTAATAATACCTGCTGGCAATGCAACGATTGCAATTCCGAAAATTGACGAAATCATCGTTATAATCCGGCCTGCAGTGGTGACTGGATAAATATCTCCATACCCCATAGTTGTTAAAGACACTGTGGCCCAATAGATAGCATCAAAAAATGTATCAAATGAGTCAGGCTCGACATTAAAAATAACAAGCGCAGAAACCAATATGTAGGCACCCGCCAATGTGCATACTGCGATTAACGGTTCCTTTGATCTCCTGAATACGTTTGTTATTATACGGACGCTCTTGGAGTAGCGGAATGTTTTAAATACTCTGAAAACACGTAAAGCACGCATCATTCTCATCACTCGAAGAACCTTAAATCCGCTGTTGAGAACAGATATAGACGGAAGGATGGATACCAAGTCAATTATTGCCATGAAGGAAAAGGGATAGCGGATAAATGATGATACCGACCTTTTTCCAAATTTGTAGTCTGCAGTGGATAGTCTGAGGATGTAATCCAGAATAAATACTCCAGCACAAACTTTGTCGATGACACTAAAAACGAGAATTTCTTTCTTAAATGCCAGCGGAATCAGGCTCAAAATTATCAGAGTGAGCATAAGTGTGTCGTATATGCCACTTAGTCTGTCGTCCCCATCCGATACTTCAATTATTTCAAATATCCTTTTCCTCATGCCCTGTCTCCTATTTTTTACTTAGTATTTCCTGATACATCTTCATCAGCGCGGCCACGCAGGTTGATTCTGTCATGGATTTAACGTCAAACCCATACGCTTGCATCACTGCCCGGTCATTGTCCTGATGGGCCTTTCTCAATTCACGCGGCATGATTAGTTCATTGTACAAAGTAGCCAAACTGGCGTCCGGATATAAGCCACGTGCAGAAAGAATGGATTGTGCCGTTTCTTCAATGCGTTTTTTTTGCGCTTCTGTAGGTGTTGGCCACGGAAAGTTGTTATACACAATATTGCCGGAGTAATCGTAATCGCTCTTGAGCCTTCCGCAGACTGCTCTCATCCAAGCCATATGCACATTGGAAGTTAGAATTCCAAAATGATACAAAGAAGCATTAGGAATAAGCTGTAACTTATTTGAACAAACAACGTCTGGTGACAGAAAGCCCATAGGAACATATCGTCTGGATTGCGAGGATACCTCCGGTATGACTATATAATTTGTTTCTGGCTGCCTGTTCTCTGTAAATAATGCAGGTGTCTCTGCTTGTTTTCTTGTCGCAGCTTTTTTACTGGATAAACGAAATTCTTTTACTTTCTTTATCCGTTCTAATACTTGCGGCATTTTAATCAATTCAGATGGATTTATTCCCGCAAGCCATAGACAATATCGTTTTTTTCCGTTGATAAACTCATCTGATCCAAGAAACAGCCTGACATACGGTTTTGCATCCGGGCAACTTGCCAGAAAGCTATCATATTCTGTACCCGCAATAATTAAATTTCCGCCATCGGTTGGCTGGCTCCCTTTGTTAATTGACGGTACATCACATAGAGGTTTTGTGCGTCGGTCAATAAAAATAGTAGGTGCATCCAATAAGTATGGGCTAATGTTATTTACCTCTTGGAACCGATCTGAAGTAAACAGACGTTTCTTTCCAGACTTGGCTGCGATACTAAATCCGACAATGACACAGTGTACGTGGGCTTTTAGCGATGCCTCGCTGTCCCATTGAAAAGTGCGATGAGCAAAATCAATATGCAAATTATATTTGTCGTACAACGGTTTCCATACACCTGCTACTTGTTCGCCCTGTGTTATGGAATTTGTCGATACAAATGCTGTGCGTATGTTGGTATTTTCCATCAGTTTGGCAGCTTTAAAATACCATCCTGAAACATAATCAATGCTCTTTCCTGTTCCAAAAGTTACAGCAGATAAATCCTCCTTTTGCTGTGGACTTTGATAGGTGTAACCAATAAACGGCGGATTGCCCATGATGTAACTTAATTTAAACTTCGGCACTACAGTTTCCCAATCCACCCGCAGCGCATTGCCTTCCGTAATATTGGCATAGGTTTTCAGCGGGAGAAAATCCAGAGACATATGTACGACATCCTCGGTTTCTTTCATCATCTGGCTTTCAGCGATCCAGAGCGCGGTCTTTGCTACTGTAACGGCAAAATCGTTTATTTCAATTCCATAGAATTGGCTGATCGATACTTGGATCGGATTCCACCCTTCGGTACCAAATATGATCTGTCCACGCTGCAGAATGTTCAAAACCTCATTTTCTATCCGGCGCAGGGAAATATAGGTTTCAGTTAAGAAATTGCCGGAGCCACAGGCAGGATCAAAGAAAATTAGCTGTGACAGTTTTTTCTGAAAATCACGCAGTTTTTTGTCCTTTGTCCTGTCTACGGTGATTTCTTTAATAGCAGCAAGTTCTTCCTTAAGATCATCTAAGAACAGAGGATCGATCACCTTATGGATGTTTTCTATGCTGGTATAGTGCATACCACCAGAACGGCGCGTTTCAGGATTCAGGGTGGATTCGAACACAGCACCAAAGATTGTAGGGCTGATGGCACTCCAGTCAAATTCTTCACTGGCCTTCTGCAAAATAAGGTCTACAATGTTCGCATCCAACCGTGGAATGATGATATTTTCATCGGCGAAAAGTCCACCGTTGACATACGGGAAGGACGCCAGTTCCTCATCCATATACGGATCGCGATCTTCCGGCTTAGTGTCCAGCACTTTGAACAGGTCGATAAGCGCACGGCGGACATCCCGGACATCCTTGTCCGCTACACCTTTCAGGTAGTGATGGAATTTTCCATGCCCACCAAATATCCCGGCATCTTCAGCATAAAGGCAGAATACCAAGCGCACACACAGCTTGTTCAAACTGCGGAGCGTTTCTGGATCGTCCGGATTTTTGTACTGCTTCAAAACAGCATCATAGATTGCGCCGACAAGGTCACCAGCCTGCAGGGAGATTTCCATTTCCTTTTGAATATGGCTGTCTCCAGTATCTACCAAGAACTGTAGGCGATAATATTCCGTACCCAAATTCTCCAGCAGAACCACCTCGGCCTCACCAGAAGGCTGTTCCATGTCATAAATATGAAACTCCGCAAAATTGCAGGTAACAATCCAGCGGGGACGCATGGAATAGGGCAGTTCTGCCGCATAGCGCTTGGCCTGCTGGAATGGCGTGAGAAGAGAGCCATCCGATTGCCGGATAGGTTTATTCAGGTCTTTGCCAAGGCCCTTCTGTTCAATCAGAACGTGAGTGGTGGGGATTGATCCATCAATAAAGCTGGTATGGTCAAGGTGAACCTGATCCTCAAACGTGATATATTTTTCCGGCTCCTCAATGCCGTATACTTTTTGCAAAAGCGACAACCAGAATGGCTGGCTTTCGCCTTTTTCATAACCTCTGTTTTTCCAATCAGCTGCAAACTGTTTAGCGGCAGCTCTTTGCTGTGCGTCCGTCATCGCATTCCCTCCTGTCTGTTCTTTTATGGAATCGTAAATTTGCCTATTAAGCTGTTGTGAGAAAATCCTTCATATGGGAAACTGCGATCTTGTCTCGTTTGCCACGGAATCCGTGGGCACCATTTTCTATCGTGTAGAATTCTGCTCGGCCCACGGGCGTTTCCTCTGTGCCTTTCCTCTCTGTGTACGTTCTGAAGGCATTCTCGGAGTAGCTGATATCTACAATCTTATCTTTGGTACCGTGGACAATTACCACATCACCGGAAAATTTTTGGATTTCTTCCGCTACATTCATATCAGATACATCGTTTACATAGCATTTTCCCAATTTCATCATCCCGCATCGGATTATGTCTGGTACATTGTCAGGATCAAACTTTACAAACGTAATCCTTCCCGCTCTCACATCATCCGGTATACAAAGAGCAGGATAGAAGAGAACCAGCTTTGAAATTTCTGAATCATGTCGTCCTGCGGTAATGGCAGAAACCAATCCGCCCTGACTACAGCCAACCAAAACAATATTGTCAGAATCAGTGTAGTCTCTGCTTTGGGCATAGGCAATTACAGCTTCCAAATCCTTTACTTCTGTTTCTACGGACATTTCCGTTGTTTTTCCATCACTTTTGCTTTTTAAGCCGCCGCCGCAAAAATCAAAGCAATATGAGACATACCCCATATCTGCCAAGAGCTTTGCATACTTTTCTACTGTGTTCATTGATGCCATGAATTGGTGGCTGACAATGGCGATAGGGAGTTTGTTCCCTTCGGGGCGGAATTCTTTACCCCGGATGGTAAACGGTTCCCTACGGCAACGGAATTCTGATTTAGAGACCTGTCCAGTACAGTTTTTCCTTTTATCAAACATAATGTTTCTCCTTATTCTTCCTCTTCGATAATACCAAAGTCAATCAGGATATTCTCCGGCGCGTTGGGCGGAGAAACCACACCCCTTATCCAGTAATTATAACGCTTCACCTTGAAATGCAAAGGAATATCTTCCGGGGCATAAGCATAGGTTTCGCATTTGTCGTACTCCGGGGAATTGGCAAGTTCATCGCTAACAGCGCGGATGAGGTCTGGTGTAGCGTCATAAATATCCTTGCCGTATTCTATTGCCACTAAGGTGTGTTTTGTTATCTGCTTATTCAGGTCACCAAAAGATCGGTATAATTTGTACTTCATCTGTTATCCTTTCCACGCTTTTGCGTTTTGCTTATTGGTATTTTACGGATGGCAGCGGCCACATGGATCATATCCCATAGCAATCACTTCATCCCGTGTTCCGGTGTACTCCTGCTTGTTGCTTTCGTTCATCTGGTCAACGCTGGAGCAGGAAGGGTAGTGGAACTTATGGGTGTTGGTATTGAGAATATAGGTCGTTCCGCTGCTCACTGGAGTGGTCGGTTCCTCCGTTTTTGCGGGAGTCTCCGGCTCAGCTGATGGAGCCTCTGTAGCGACAGTTCCATCAAGGGCACTGTCCCCGGTTGCGTAGTCGATACTGACACCGGGCTGGACATTGTAGCAATATACATTAAACAGAATGCCTTCTCCGTCATCTTCCACGGATTTTGCTTCCATCAGAACACCATTGGCTACCAGATTATCTCCGTCAAAAATCGGGGTAACTCTATACAGAACGTGGTTCCCGGTTTCTTTTATGTAGTCCGCCACCATGTTTTCAAAGGGCAGCATTCCTTCGACATTCAGATATCTGGTTCCAGTGATCAGGTTCTTTGTATTCGCATTCTCTGCAGTCAACTGATAGCCGATCAGATGGCAGCGATTGTAGAGATACTTGCCATCAACGCAGTCATATTTGACTGTGTGCCAGCCGGACGGTTTTACCTGTCCGATAGAGCCGCGCTCCTCAGTGGGCATCAGATCGGTGCCAATATTGGCATAGGCCACACCACACCGTCCCAGAGAGTCCAAATCACTGTACGTTTCAAACGAGGTCGTGGTTAGATCGGCATCCGTAAATCCCGGCTCGTTATTGTTTATAACCACATAGGGATCACCGGAATATGCTGGAATGCTGGAAAGGTCGATGGCAGGTTCAGCCGGAGCCACAGGAACCGTTTCAGTGGGCTGAGGTTCTGTTTCCGTAGGCGTAGTGCTTGGTTCCTCGGTTACGGTCTGCTCTTGGGTATCATCTGGAGTATTGGTGCTTTCTACTGTGGATACTTGGGAGGGAGAGTCCGAGGGATCGCTGGCTGCGTTTTCGCTGCAAGATCCGATCCCCACAATGATGAAGCATACAGCCAATATGGCCGCAAGGGCAGTAAAGGCTCGTTTTTGCTTCTTCTTGGCCTCTGCTTCTTTCCTGCGTTTTTCTTCTTCCTTCCGTTCACGCCGCTCCTGAATTGGATTTTTGAATTTCATCGGCTGTATACCTCCATTGTGATTTTTTCGTGAGAGGAGCCGGGGAATTCTTCTACAGAAGTCAGTTTCCACGCTCCATTGGTAAGATCAATGTCAAAGCGAAAATCGCTCGGATATTTCCGGTTCCATTTGAACAGGATAATCTGCTCCACCCATCTTTCATAGGGAGCGGTGGGAACATTTTCTACGAAGCAATACTCGCCGGGAGCTGCTTCGTTAAGAAAAGAATCGTCCACATTTATGTGTTCCATTCCGTTTTCGTCCTGCATGAACTGTTTTTCCGTATAGTGATTTACCCACAAGCGGCCATTGGCGCACAGTTTGCGAATGCGATCTCGCAGCACCCGGTCTTGACTTTGCCGCCGCTTATTGAACATCATGCCATTCCCATCATCAACTGCTACTATCAGTATCATTTCGGTTTTCTCCTTAAAGGTACGAATTTTCTATTTCGTTGAATAATACGCCATCAAGACGGATGACCTCTGGCAGAGGGATTTTCTTCCCATCCGTCATAGTTACTGTTTGCTCGTACTCGTCTATTTTCTTTACACAGCCAGAAACAGATACATATTTGCCACCTTCCTTTTTTGAGTCAGGCACAAAATAGGTGATCGTGACAGCGGGCCTTTCTGAAATATGTTCCAAAACCAGCTGCCATTTCAGATTCAGCCTGTCCAGATCGGTTTCGGAAAGTTCTATCCTGCGATCAGTGAGCCTTGCGGTTTCTGCGATTGCATCGTCGTATCCGGTGAGGGCCGCAAAGGGCGAAAATTGTGCTGCCCGGTCATAAAGAGACATACGAGGATGCTTCGCAGAGGTCGGATGGGGAAGATTTATGATGTCATCATATGTGTGATTGTTTTTATTTTTTTCCATCTGTTATGCTCCTTGCATACTATAAAACAGAAATTACAAAGCTGCAATCGCCTCGGCTGTTTCTTCAATACTTAAGTCGGATACATCAATCTTTTGAGTGTTGAGCAGGTCATATAACGGCAAACGTTCTATACTTCTGACTAAAATATCTTTTTGACGAATGCCAACTTTGATATCGCGCTCCAATCTCTTTGCAAGAATATCGCTGCGGCAAATCAGAGATATTGATTTAACATCGCAGTTTGCCGAGTCAAGACGGGATACGATGTTGTCTATTATGCTTTGCTCGTGCATTACCCAACAAAAAATTACATTCTCATAAACAGAACAATGGATAAAGTTATTCAATAAATGACAGATGTTATCAACAACCATCTGCTTCGTCTCGTCATTAACATGAAATGGATCGGCGTCCCAACACCAATCTCCATCCAAAAATACAGCATTTTTCAATTTTTTCTTCAGCGATTGACAAGCCCTTGTCTTGCCAACCCCCATTGTTCCGCTAATTAAATACAAATTCTTCATCATATTCACTCCGCTAAATACAATTTTCTCTACGCCTTGTGTCCTCCAATTTGCTTATTGCGCTCCATTGTGGTTGCGCCTTCCTGCAGGTTCATGCCCTTTACGATGGCGTTCTTTCCAAACTTGCCTTTGATTTTTAGCATTGCCTCCTGCATCCGCCGTTCCCGTTCCAGTGCAGCTTTCTCCTGCTCCCGTTGCTCTTGAACAGCGGCAAAGTCGGTAAACAGGTCAAGCTGTTCGAAGGACGGTTCAGACTTAACCTCATCCTCACTTATTAATCGGGTAGCGGTGATATTTACCCGGCGCACCAAGAGGTCTGGATTTATAATACGGTCAAACAAATCCATGACGGCTTCCGTAATCAGTCTCGTGGACGAGGTGTAGGAATCCAGATTGGCAGTGCCGTGAGCGTGCTTGGGTACCTTCCTTCCATAGTGATCGGATTTTATTTCGCCCTTATAGTTCCTCGCTATTTCCGGCCTTGACAGGCTTTCCGTATCGTATCCGATGGTTAGAACCATCTGGTTTGTTACCATCCGCTTTGATACCAAATCCAAAACCAGAAGATCTGTCATTTCCCGGACGATCAGCTTGGCTTTTTCACAGGTGTACGGACTCTGAAGTACCTGTCCAGAACCAAGGCTGGTGGTTTCCGGTTTGTAGGCTTTTACCTCCGCAATCGTGCAAGGCTCCCATCCCCACGCATGGTCAATCAGCAGTTCGGCATTGATTCCGAACAGCTTATAAAGCAAATCCTCATTGTAGTAATCCGTGGGCTTGCCGATGGAGCAACGGGCCACGTCCCCCATCGTGTATATTCCAACAGACTCCAGCTTCGTGGCATAACCTCTGCCAACCCTCCAAAAATCTGTGATAGGACGGTGCGACCACAGCTTTTCACGATAGGATCGCTCGTCCAATTCAGCAATACGGACGCCATCTTTATCGGCAGGAATGTGCTTTGCAACAATGTCCATCGCAACTTTTCCGAGATACATATTTGTGCCAATACCAGCAGTGGCTGTAATACCCGTATTAGCCAGAACATCGCGGATCATCTGCATGGCAAGATCGTGCGGAGAAAGATGGTAAGTTCCAAGGTAGCTGGTAATGTCAATGAAAACCTCATCAATGCTGTAAACATGGATATCCTCCGGCGCGACATACTTTAGATAGATGTTGTAAATCTTTGTGCTGTACTCCATGTAATAAGCCATGCGTGGTGGAGCAGTGATAAAATCCAGCGCCAGTTCCGGGGATTCTTTCAGTTCCTTATCAAAGGAAGATGATCCTGTAAGCTCCCGATGGGGTGCTTTCGCTTTTCGCTGTGCATTGACTTCTTTTACCTTCTGCAGCACTTCAAACAGCCGCGCCCTCCCCGGTATGCCGTAGGCCTTAAGGGAAGGGGATACAGCAAGGCAGATTGTTTTTTCTGTCCGCGAGGCATCCGCTACCACGAGGTTGGTGGTCATTGGATCAAGCCCGCGCTCTACGCATTCCACGGAAGCGTAAAATGACTTCAGGTCAATGCATAGATAGGTACGCTCTTTCAATGTTACCACCTCCACTTTTCGATGCTATTCAGGGTGTTTGATCGGATGGATCATCACCCGGCTTTTCTTCTTCGTCAAGGATTTCGTTGCACAGGCGGGAACACGCATCACAGATGTAAACCATGCCATCCTGCTGGCTTGCCGCAATCAACCGGAATGCATCCTCTTGTGATTTTCCGCAGAAGCTACAGCGGATGTCCTCCGTATGATCCGAAACAATCGGTGCGTTTAGTATGTGCAGCTCCTTTTCGATTCCCTGTTCGGCTCTCTGCAAGCGCAACAGGTTTTTTATGTATCTTCCCGCCTTATTCCTATACTCCGGCGTGAATTTCCTGTAATCCCGTAAAAGGGCTTCTTCTGATGAATATACATCTGCCATAGCAATTACCCGTTCAGCTCTGCCGCTTTTTTGATTTCACTAATAGCAAAATCGAGCGCTACGGCTGCCTTTGTCAAGTCAAATTTGTACTCCCCATTATCATCCCGATAGGAGCTGATAACAGCTCCCAGCTCCTTCAGCTGGCTATCGATATAACTGCTTGTTGCCTTCATTGAGTGTATTCTCCCTACCTCTTTATTTTGCGGAAAAACCTGCTGTCCGGATCATAGGGAATCCGCAGGTCGTAATCCAGTTTGTTCATTTCCTGCATTTTGATCAGCATTAGATTGATATTGGAACAGAGCATCTGAGCGATTTGTACCACGTCATATCCCTGACGGGCCAGCGCGTAAACTTCCTCATCCTCCAGCAACAAGTGGGCAGCGAAAGCATTTGCTTCGTACTCTGTGGTATCCTTCATATTAAAAAGAACGAATTCTCTCAGGCCATTGTCACTTGCTTTCGCCAGCTCCCGGTGTTCCTGATCGTGTCCGATCTCGTGCGCAAGCACCATCTTCCGGGTGTAGTGATCGAGCCTTGAATTCAAGAAAACGAGCCGATGGTTCCAGCGAAACGTGTACATTCCCAGAAGGTCATGGAAGTCGTTCACGTCATATACCCAGATACCAAGTTCTGAGGCAATCTTCTGCGGATCACGAGTACCACATTGTTTTACAAGGTCATTTGCCTTGCGGTAAATTCGGTACGAGTCCATAGAAACACCTCCTCCATAGCATCATACAAAATATCCTGTCCTATAATCAGGACTCGGAATCTTTGCGATACTTTTTGGGGGTGTATTTTTTATTGTCTTGCTTACAGTCAAAGTACGCTTTCTGCAGGGCAATCATAACAGCATCTTTGTCACTCTCGGAGAGTTCGCCGCCTGCAAACATACCGGAGAGTTCCGCTACCAGCTGTTCAGCCTGACGTTTGCCTCTGGCTCCATACTGATCTGATGCCGCAACAATAAAGGTTTCATCTTCGGTTAGGAGATAATTTTGATCCACTCCGAAGTATTCTGCCAGTGCGGCATATACATCCCTTTTTCTGGGGTATCGTCCGCCTTGCTCATAAGCAATATAATTTCTACGGGACATCCCGATTGCAGCAGCAACGTCCCCTTGTGACACTCCTTTCTGCTGCCTTAAGGCAACCAGCTTCTCTCCGAACTTCATATGCTTCCTCCTAACTGTGAATTTGAAATTCTCATTTACCTCTTGACAAGTGCAGTCCAACTGCATATAATAAGTTTGTGAATTTGAACTTCACTGTAATTGTACTCACGATTCACAATCTTGTCAAGAGGGGGGATAAAAAATATGTCAAAATGAAAGAACAAGATTTGCGAAAGTGGGTTGACATCTCGTTCTCCGTGGGATATAATGGATTACGCAAAGCTGCGTAATTGGCGTAAAATGCGTAAACGCAAACAGCTGTAAGCCTTGCAGCCCACATTAAAGGAGAATACGAACATGAAAGATGAGAACATGAGGTTTGGAGCTTATATAAAATCCAAACGGCTAAAAGATGAACGGGAACTTACATTGAAGGATTTGTCTCAGGTGCTTGGCCTGTCCCTGAGTATGCTCAGCGATATTGAGCAGGGCCGCCGCAAGCCATTTGGAAGTGACAAGATTGAGAAGTTCTGCGAATATCTGCAGCTGTCAGATGCGGATAAAGCCCTCATGTATGATCTGGCAGCGCGTGAGACCGGAGACATCCCATCTGATTTAGACGATATCATGATGCATTCCGAGGTTGGTAATATGGCTCGTATGGCGCTGCGTATGACCAATGCCGGAGTGGCGGACGAGGAGGACTGGAAACAGTTCATTCGAGAGATTGAAAAAAAGCGAGGTACTAAGTTTGATTGAATTTCACTGCAGTCGTCGCAAGAATGACGGCACCCCCATTGTTACAGATCAGGCCGTTCAGGAGTATGCTGAAGAGGTTCTGATGGATTATAAACCGAAACTGTTAAATGAACCGGGAAAGATTAATGCAACCCATTTTCTGGAGAGCTATCTTGGCGCAACCGTAGATTATCAGGACATTTATTATGCGGAGGATGCAAACCCGATTGCCGGGGCTACTGTATTCAACGATGATAAAGTTCTGGTGTTCGACAAGGAAAGAATGTGCGTCCGCCCAATCGATGTTGCGGCTGGCACCATACTGATCGACAACAGCACCATGCAGGATGGAAAAGAGGGTTTCTCCAAGTTTACCCATTTGCATGAGGGTGGCCATTTTCTCATGCATCCAGCTGTCTATCGCAGGATTGAGAACCAGCTCTCGTTCTTTGACTTCGGGCAGAACAGTCCGGGGAGCCATGTGGTGACTTGCAAGAGAAGTTCAATCTGCGGTCAGGGAGAGAGAAGGCCAAGACTGGTAACAGAAGAGGATTTCCGGGAGCATCAGGCGAATACCTTTGCTGCGGCAATCGCCATGCCCCGCAAGACCTTCATTCCCTGTGCGCAGGAGATGATCCGCCGTGCCGGATTCCGTGACGGTATCTGGGTGGAGGACGATGTCATGGATTGGGACTCTGAACTTGGTTTGTCTTGCTTAGTTGAGCGGCTGGCAGATATTTATGGCGTTTCCAGATCTGCTGCAAGAGTTCAGCTGAAACGCCAGCGCCTTTTGATGTCGCAGTCTGAATACCAGCAGCTGAACAGTCAGCTTGCTGTAGCTTTCTAACGCTGAGTACGGTAGCCTGCTTCCCTTAAACAGGAGACAGGCTGCTGTTTTTTTGACCTGTAATTACGCAAAACGGCGTAAAAAGCGTAAAGAAAGTGAGGACAAGCTGTTATGAAGAATTATACAATTCATCTCGTCTGTCCCTATTGCCGTAAAGGCGAGGCGTTGGCAGATGGACGAGCTAAAGTTACTTTATCCATCATGTGTCCCAAGTGCGGCGGTTTTTATACTGCTGACCTTGATACCATGAAAACTGAACGAGCGAAAGCCTGCCGCAGAGTCGGCAGGATGAAATAAGAGGTTTTACTGACTGACCATCGGGGCGATAGCCACCATTCAGGCCGGAGTAAGGCTGTATTCGTACAGCCATGCTCCGGCCTTCTTTTTTCTCATGGGAGGTAGAGAAATGAATATGCCAGTGAGAAGGCGCTGAAACATTTTGCGAAAAAGTTTTTTAAAGCGGACAAAAGCTGTCCGCTTTAACCCTTAGATTATAGCCACAGAGCAAGAGAGAGGAGGTGAACACGAGATGAGACCTAATGAACGGCGAGCCGCGATTCTGGATGCACTCTGCGTCCGGCGTCAGGATACCATTGCCAATCTGGCCGAGGAATTCGGCGTCAATGAAAAAACGATCCGCCGCGACATTGAGGAACTTGCGTGTTCATATCCGATTGAAACTGTCCGTGGCCGTTATGGCGGAGGCGTTAAGGTTCTGGATTGGTACCACCAGAATCGCAGAACGCTTTCCCCAGAACAGGCTGCGCTTTTGAAGAAGCTGGCACCGGGATTGGAAGGCCACGATCTTGATGTCATGAACAGTATCATCTCTCAGTTTGCTCCGTACTGACAATACGGGTACACCCCCGAATGACTATGAAAGGTATAGGTGAATGACTATGATGAAAGTTTTTATTTGTTCCCCCTATCGCGGCAACATCGACAAGAATGTGTCCGATGCCAGAAACCACGCTCGGATGGCGGCAATCTGCGGTTATTGCCCTGTAGCGCCCCATCTGCTGTTTCCGCAGTTCCTGAAGGACTCCAATCCGGAAGAACGTATTCTGGGCATCACCCTCGGCGTAGAGCTGATGAAATCCTGTGATGAAGTCTGGATTTTCGGAAGCACCATTAGCAGCGGGATGGCGTATGAGCTTGAAAAGGTTCGTGAGCTTGGAATTCCCGTCCGGCTCTATTCCAACAATGGAGACCGTATCTACCCGGAAACCATGATGATCGATGACCGCCTCACGGATGTTTTTCGCATGGCTGTTCGTGATTTGAAGTTTGCATAAGAAAGGATACAGCGTATGAGTGATATTTATTTAACCCTTGCTGAAGGGTATGAAAAGCTGGCTGCTGGTTACCGTGCTTTGGCAAAAGACCAGAAGAATGTTATGACGGAGACTGCGCCGGAGGCCCCTTCGCAGAAGGCAATCTCCATTGAAGAAATCCGTGCAGTGCTGGCTTCCAAGGCACAGGCTGGAAAGCGCCGGGAGGTCAAGGAGCTTCTTCTGAAATATGACTCCGGGAAGCTCTCCGGTGTAAAGCCGGAGGACTATGCCGCATTGATGGCGGATGCGGAGGCCCTCTAATGGGCGCTCATGCAAGGTTCTCTCCTTCAGCGGCAAACCGCCTGATTCATTGTCCCCCTTCTTTGGTGCTTGGGGAGGCGTTTGAGGATGAGGAGAGTCCCTACGCAGCAGAGGGTACAGCTGGCCATGCGCTGGCTGAACACCTCATCAAAAAGTACCTGAAATTACGTACCACCCGTCCGGTGTCTGATTATTATTCGGATGAGTTGCTGGAGGCCGTGGACGATTATGTATCATTCGTAATCGAGGAGATCGAAACGGCCCGACAGGAATGCACCAGCCCTATCTTCTTTGTAGAGTTTCGTGTGGATATTTCGGACTATGTGCCGGACTGCTTTGGCACTGCCGACATGGTTATCATAACTGACCGGATGATCCACATCATTGATTTGAAGTTGGGCAAGGGAGTCCCGGTGTATGCCGAGGACAATCCGCAGCTGAAAATTTACGGTCTGGGAGTGCTGGAGTTGGCAGAGATGCTCTTTGATATTGAAGCGGTCAGGCTGACCATTTATCAGCCCCGCATCTCCAACTTCAGCACATGGGATATCTCCCCTACAGACTTAAAGGCGTGGGGAAACGTCACCCTCCGTCCTGCCGGGAAGCTGGCGCTGAAAGGCGAAGGCGATCTGAGCGCCGGAAGCTGGTGCCGTTTCTGCAAGGCGCGTTTTACCTGCCGACAGCGGGCAGAAGAAAATCTGAAGCTGGCGCAGATGGAATTTAAGGCCCCGGCTCTACTGACAGACGATGAGATTGCCGAAGTGTTGAAAACGGCGGACGAGCTGTCGAAATGGGCATCCGATGTATATGCCTACGCACAGGATCAGGCAATTGTCCATCACAAGGTTTGGAAAGGGTTCAAGCTGGTCATGGGCAAGAGCAACCGGAAATACACCTCCGAGGAGGAAGTCGCTGCCGCAGCATCAGCTGCCGGATACACCGACATCTATAAGAAGTCGCTCATCGGAATCACTGAGATGGAGCGCTTGATGGGCAAGAAGGAATTTGCCCGTATCCTCGGTTCCTTGGTGTACAAGCCGGAAGGCAAAGTAACCCTTGTCCCGGAATCGGACAAACGAAAAGCTATTCAATCATCAACCGCTGCGGCGGACTTTAAAGAGGAGGACTAAATTATGTCTAATACTGCAAATGCAACTAAGGTTATCGTTCCCTGCCGTTTTTCCTATCTTCATTGCTGGGAGCCGGATTCTGTGAACGGCGGAGATCCCAAGTACAGTGTGTCTGCTATCATTCCGAAGAGCGATACCAAAACCATCAATGCCATCAAGGCGGCTGTTGAACAGGCGAAGAAAGACTCCGTTTCCAAGTGGGGCGGCAAGATTCCTGCGAACCTGAAGCTGCCTTTGAGAGATGGCGATCTCGACAGGCCGGACGATGAAGCGTATGCCAACAGCTACTTCTTCAACGCCAATTCCCGTCAGGCTCCGCAGGTCGTGGATGCCCGTGTCCAGCCGATTCTTGACCAGAGCGAGGTGTATTCCGGCTGCTATGGCAAAATCAGTGTGACCTTCTACGGATACAATTCCAACGGGAACCGTGGCATTGCCGCTGGCCTTGGCAATATCCAGAAGCTCCGGGATGGAGAGAGCCTCGGCGGACGCTCCAGCGCAGCGGATGACTTCCAGACGGAAGAGGAAGAGGACTTCCTGTCCTAATGGCCTGCGGGTGGGATGGCGGTATCGCCATCCCGCCCTATACATAAGAACTGCGAAGAATCAGAAGGGAGTGTTCGTATGAGCCTTTTGGCAATTGATATAGAAACCTATTCCGATGTGGATTTGACGAAATGCGGCGTATACGCCTATACCGACAGTCCACAGTTTGAAATCCTGCTATTTGCTTATGCCTTTGATGAAGAACCGACAGCTGTCGTGGATATTGCCTGTGGGGAAACGCTCCCCCAGAGAGTGCTGGATGCACTTGAGGATACCTCTGTCATTAAGACCGCATTCAATGCTCAGTTCGAGCGCACGTGTATTTCCAAGTATCTCGGTCACCACCTTTGTCCAGAAGGATGGCAGTGTACAGCGGTGCAGTCTGCGCTGCTTGCTCTGCCCCTATCATTGGACAGCGTTGGTGAGGTGCTGGATATACAGCGAAAAAAGCTGAAAGAAGGAGCTGACCTCCTCCGGTTTTTCTCTATGCCATGTAAGCCGACCAAAGCCAATGGCGGCAGGACAAGAAACCTGCCGGAACATGAGCCGGAAAAGTGGCAGCGGTTTAAAGCCTACTGTATCCGGGATGTGGATGCTGAACGGGAAATCCGATGGAAGCTGCGGAACTATCCGATACCGGAAACCGAAATGGAACTGTACCGGATGGATCAGGAGATCAATGATCGAGGGATTTTGGTGGACAGGCAGCTCGTAGCAAATGCTGTTCTCTGTGATAACCAATATCGGGACATGGTCACGGCCAGAGCTTATGAGCTAACCGGGCTTTCCAATCCCAACTCCCCGGTGCAGATAAAAAGATGGCTGGCGGAGCATGGCGTGGAAGCAGAGAGCCTTGATAAGAAATCCGTCAAGAATTTGATGGCTGAGACAGACGGTGAGGTGCTGGAGGTGCTGAAGCTCCGCTTGCTGATGGCGAAAACCAGCGTGAAGAAATATGAAGCAATAGAACGGTCTGTTTGCTCCGATGGTCGCGTACACGGCCTGCTGCAGTTTTACGGTGCCAATCGGACAGGCCGGTGGGCAGGCCGCTTGGTGCAGGTTCAGAACCTCCCCCAGAACCACATCGTAGATTTGGAGCTTGCCCGTGACCTTGTAAAAAATCAGCGTTTCGAGGATTTAGATTTGCTGTTTGATTCCACACCGGGGGTGCTGTCTGAATTGATCCGCACCGCCTTTGTACCGAAGCAAGGCTGCAGATTTATTGTGGCGGACTTCTCCGCCATTGAAGCAAGGGTGCTGGCGTGGTTTGCGGGGGAACAGTGGCGGCTGGATACCTTTGCACAGGGCGGTGATATCTATTGCGCTTCTGCATCAAAGATGTTTGGTGTTCCGGTTGTCAAGCACGGAGAAAATGGTCACCTCCGGCAGAAAGGGAAAATAGCCGAGCTGGCCCTTGGTTATGGCGGCGCAGTCGGCGCACTGACTTCGATGGGCGCATTGGATATGGGCTTACAGGAAGATGAACTTCAGCCATTGGTAAGCCAATGGCGCAACTCCAATCCACACATTACAAAATTCTGGTGGGATGTGGATGCGGCAGCGGTGAAAACTGTCCGGGAGAAAACAGAAGTGCATCTTGGCAATCTGAGCTTCGTGTATCGTTCCGGGATTCTGTTTGTCACGCTGCCATCCGGCAGGAGGCTGTCGTATATCAAACCCCGCATGACACAGAACCGTTTCGGACGAGAGAGCCTTTCTTATGAGGGCGTTGGCGAAAGCAAAAAGTGGATGAGGATTGAAACCTACGGGCCGAAGCTGGTGGAAAACATTGTGCAGGCCACGGCTCGTGATCTGTTGGCACTCGCCATGCTCAGGCTGCGGAATGATGGATTTGAGATCGTCATGCATATACACGATGAAGCCGTGCTGGAGGTGCCGGAGGGAATTTCCAGCGTGGAGGATATTTGTCGAATAATGTCGATTGCTCCAGCTTGGGCAGATGGCCTGCCCCTTCGTGCAGACGGATACGAGTGTTCGTTTTATAAAAAAGATTAGGAGGTATGGAGGTAATGGGAATCAGCTACAAAAACAGCTCCGGGTATCCAGACCCGACAGCTTACACGGCAGTACACAACATTGAAGCAGAAGAAAAAATCCTGCACATCCAATATCCCACCGGACATATTGACCTGAAGATGGATGCGTTTTTCCCCTGTACAGCAGATCGAGCAAGAAAGATATTCCGCCTCATCTGCCAGTATTGTTCGCAGGAGGACAAGGACAGGCTGCTGCGTTTCCTGCGGGAAAAGGAGCGCCGCTATCAATCACAGGTGCGTACCTTCGAGCAGCAGATAAAATCCAGTACACAGGAAAAAGGCCGTAGCTCACTGGAGAGTCGTATGCGCGAAAGCGCGAGGCTGCAAATACGGACGCACAGAAACATTGAACAGTTTCTTTACAGGGAGGAGCGATCAAGATGAGATTAAGCATCGGAAATTCCAGAATGGATAAAAAGTGGAACCTTGCTGAAATGGAGCTTTCCGAGTTCCGTGACCGAATTTCCCAGACACGGCGCACTGCCGAGACTGTGGAGCAGTACCGGAAGTTGGGAAAGGCGAAGCAGGATGACATCAAGGATGTGGGCGGTTTCGTTCTTGGAACCCTCAAAGGCGGACGCAGGAAAAAAGACTGTGTCCTCACCCGCTCCGGGCTGTCGCTGGATATGGATTACGCCACACCGGATATTATCGAGCAGATCGAGATGTTCTTTTCCTTCCAGTGCTATATCTACTCTACGCATAAACACACCCCGGAAAAGCCCCGACTCCGCCTGATCATCCCTCTGGCCCGTGAGGTGACACCGGATGAATACTGCGCGGTAGCCAGAAAAGTGGCGGACGAGATCGGCATTGAACTGTTCGATGATACCACCTATGAGCCGAGCCGCTTAATGTATTGGCCCTCTACTTCTTCGGATGGTGAGTTTATATTTCACGAGATTACTGGCGCACTACTCGATCCGGATGCAGAGCTTGCCAAATATCACGATTGGCATAATACAGCAGAGTGGCCTGTATCCAAGAGGCAGCAGACCATCGTCAACCGGGATATCAAGAAGCAGGCTGATCCGTTGGAGAAACCGGGAATGGTCGGCGCATTTTGCCGTACTTACAGTATCACGGATGCCATCGACACCTTTCTGCAGGATGTATACAAACACAGCTCCATGTCCGGACGCTATGACTATGTCCCTGCCGATTCTCAGGCTGGCGTGGTGATCTACGAAGGGCGGTACGCATACAGCCATCATGCCACAGACCCGGCTTGCGGTCGGCTGATGAATGCTTTTGATGTAGTCCGTATCCACAAATTCGGTGGTTTGGATACCAAGACAGATGAAGATACCGACCCGGCAAAACTGCCTTCCTTCAAAGCCATGCAGGAGTTTGCTTTGCAGGATGACCGGGTAAAGGTGCAGCTTGCCAAAGAGCGCACTCAGGCGGCACAGACGGAGTTTGATTCTGAGCCAGACGATGAAGACTGGCAGACCGTGCTGGAGCTGGATAAGCAAGGGAAGGTCAAAGATACCCTGACAAACATCGCTGCCATCCTCCGCCACGACCCGCAGCTTCAGAATATCGTTTACAACGAGTTCAAGTGCATGATCGATGTGATTGGTGATCTCCCGTGGAAGCAGGTCAAACCCGGCTGGGGAGATACAGATATCTCCTGCGCCAAGCTGTACTTTGAACGGGTGTATGGCATCTGGTCACCAACAAAGTTCAAGGACGCTCTACTGGCTGTGGTTTCTGCGGAGCGGCTCTACCATCCAATCAAGGAGTATTTTGAAACACTGCAATGGGATGGGACGGAGCGAGTGGATACGCTGCTCATTGATTACCTCGGCGCAGAGGATACACCGTATGTCCGTGCGGTCACCCGGAAAACGTTAGCCGCAGCGGTAGCGAGAGTTTACGAGCCGGGGATCAAGTTTGACTCCATTCTGGTTCTGAATGGCCCACAGGGTATCGGCAAATCTACGCTGTTTACCCTATTGGGAAAGCAATGGTATTCCGACAGCCTTTCGATCACGGATATGAAGGACAAGACCGCTGCGGAGAAGCTGCAGGGTTATTGGATTTTGGAGCTGGGTGAGCTGGCCGGGATGAAAAAGGTTGATGTGGAGACCATGAAATCATTTGTCACCCGGACGGATGACAAGTTCCGGCAATCATATGGCGTGGTGGTCGAAAGCCATCCCCGTTCTTGCATTATCGTTGGCAGCACCAATTCCGAGGGAGGCTTTTTGCGGGATATTACTGGCAACCGCCGCTTCTGGCCTGTTCATGTTTCCGGCAATGGAAAATTCCATCCGTGGGAGCTGACGGAGGTTGACCAGATCTGGGCGGAGGCGATTGAACGATACCGTGCGGGAGAGGAACTGTATCTCAAGGGCCGGGTTGCAGCGGACGCTTATGCCATGCAGCAGGACGCGATGGAGTCCGATGATCGTGAGGGTGTCATTGCAGATTATCTGGAAACCCTGCTCCCGGAAAATTGGGACAAGATGGATTTGTTTCAGCGCAGGAGCTTCCTCGGCGGCAGTGAATTTGATGGAGAGCCGAAGGCCGGGACAGTGCGCCGGGAAAAGGTCTGCATTATGGAAATCTGGTGTGAATGCTTTGGAAAGGAGCGCCAGAACCTTAAGCGGTCTGATTCCTATGAGGTTGAATCGATCTTGATGAAGGTCGGCGGCTGGGAGCCGATTCAGGGCCTGAAAAGCGGAAAGACACGGTTCCCGCTTTATGGGCCGCAGAAGACCTTCGTGCGCTGTCGGGAACAGACAGAGTGAGGTTGGGAACGTTCCTTTGTTGCCCTCTGCTGCTTCGGAACAGCGGCAAGGCACAGAGGATTTTCCCTGATAAACGGCGGTTTGGCGTTAGCCTGTTCCCATGTTCCTAAGAAAACTCCTATTAAGATTGAAATTATAAAAAAAGAAGAAAACAGGTGCGCGTAACACACATATACGCGCGTAGAGATTTTTGCCACATTGGAACAGCACATGAGAACAGGAGGTATCACCATGAGGGAAAGTTTTGTAGAAAAGAAGCTGACCACGGAGGCTAAAAAGCGTGGTGGGCTGGCCGTCAAATTCGTGTCCCCCGGTTTAGATGGGGTGCCTGACCGTTTGGTTTTGTTCCCCGGTGGGCGGCTGGCCTTTGTAGAATTGAAAGCTCCGGGAAAAAAGATGCGGCCCCTGCAGCAGCTTCGAGCCAAGCAGCTGACCGCTTTGGGGTTTTCTGTCTATATGATTGACAAGCCCGACATGATTGGAGGTGTCCTTGATGAAATACAATCCACATAACTATCAGAGCTTTGCAGCTGAATTTATTTTGGAGCATCCGGTTTGCTGCCTGATGTTGGATATGGGACTTGGGAAAACAGTGGTCACGCTGAGTGCGTTATGGGAGCTGGCCCTTGACTATTTTGATATCGTCAAAGTGCTGGTGATCGCGCCGAAGCGCGTGGCTACAGACACATGGCCGAGGGAGCTTTCAAAATGGGAACATCTCACGGGCCTGACTGCATCGCTGGTAATAGGAAACCGCGAGCAGCGTGAGAAGGCACTTAATTGCCCTGCATTCCTCTACATCATCAATCGGGAAAATGTCTGTTGGCTGGTGGAAAACCACAGATGGGATTTTGATACGGTGGTGATTGATGAGCTGTCCAGCTTCAAATCCAACCGGACGGAGCGGTTCAAAGCGATGAAGAAGGTTCGTCCTTTGGTGCATCGGGTGATTGGGCTGACCGGAACCCCGGCTCCCAACTCCCTGCTTGATCTGTGGCCGGAGATGTACCTGTTGGATATGGGCCAGCGGCTTGGGCGGTTTATCACTGGATACCGTGAGAGGTTCTTCACCCCAGATAAGCGCAACCGGGAAATCGTCTACAGCTACAAACCTCGTGAGGGCGCGGAAGATGCTATTTACTCCCTGATTTCCGACATCTGCATTTCAATGAAGGCGGTGGATTATTTGGATATGCCGGAGCGTATTGATAACCGCATCGAGGTCGAGATGAGCGCCAAGGAGAAAAAGATCTATGACGATTTCTGTCGGGATATGGTGGTGCAGATTGGAGATGAGGAGCTGGATGCAGTAAACGCAGGTGTCCTTTCCGGCAAACTTCTTCAAATGGCAAATGGTGCAGTTTACGGCGATGATCGCAGGGTACTTCCCATTCACAGCCGCAAGCTGGATGCCTTAGAGGATTTAGTGGAGGCGGCAAACGGGAAGCCGCTGCTGGTAGCGTATTGGTACAAACATGATCTCGCCAGAATCCGGGAGCATTTCCCAGAGGCGAGGTGCATCGATACCTCGAAGGATATTTCCGACTGGAATGCCGGGAAGGTTCCAATGGCCCTGATCCACCCCGCCTCTGCCGGACACGGCTTGAACCTTCAGGAAGGCGGCTGCACCATCGTCTGGTATGGGCTGACATGGTCGCTGGAGCTATATCAGCAGTTGAACGCCAGACTGTGGAGACAGGGACAGAAACACACGGTGGTGATCCACCACATCATCACAAAAGGCACCCATGACGAGGATGTGATGAAGGCACTGGAAAATAAGGATATGCGGCAGTCGAATTTGATTGCAGCTGTCCGGGCAAGGATTGGAGGGTAAGCGATGAGCGAAAGGATAGAAACGATTATACGGGAGTACCCACAAATGAAAACCGAACTGCGGTGTCTGGAGCATCAGATTAAAAACTTCAAGGGGATTTCTGAAACGGAAATGATTGAGTCCATGAATTTCAGCAGCCCTGAAGGTGAGCGTGTCCAGACCAGCAACATCTCCAATAAGCCTGCCTCCATTGCTCTGAATTATCATGCTCGTATGGAAGAGATCAACCGGGAATGGTACGAGCATCTGGAAAAGCGATATTTGATGCTGTCCGAGGATGTCCGCTTTTTCGAAGCGGCGCTGACTGCGTTGAGTGGATATCTGCCGGACTTCATGACGGACATGGTGGTACATGGCTGCACTTGGGATTACTTGTGTGAGCATTACCATATTTCCCGGACGATGGTGGCAAAGAACCGCAGGAAAGCAATTGTAGAGCTGGATGAACTGTATCGGAAACACGATGATGAGATGGTTTCCTATATGCTGAGTTAAGGAGGGTTGACTATGATGTGTAAACGAGGCGATGTTTATTATGTGGATTTTGGTCAGAACACAGATAGCTGTGTGCAGTGCGGCATCCGCCCTGCGCTGGTGGTCAGCAACAATCGTGCAAATGCAAGCTCTCCTGTCATCACGGTGATTCCGCTGACTGCCCGTACATACAAACGGCGTTCCATACCAACTCATGTGCTGGTGCCAAAAAGCTCCGGCAGCGGATTGTCTAAGAACAGCATGGCCTTGGCGGAGCAGGTCTGCACCATTGATAAATCTTCTCTCATGGAGAAGAAAGGCTCGGTGACCAGCGCACAGGTTATGGCGGCGGTTACAAGGGCGCTGCAAATACAGATCGGTGCTGTAGAGCAATATAACTGAGGTCTAATACTGATAAGGCCATCCTTAAAGATTTTGTTTTTAAGGTAGTTCCAATTTTCCTGCTTTTTTGGTATATTATTAGCGGCAGCAAAACAAAGGAAAGGAAGTGCCAATAATGTGAGCATTTGGGACAAGTTATTTGGTAGGCGAGAGCCTCCGAAAGCCGCAAGGTCGAAGGCCGTAATCTTTGTGGACTATGAGCATTGGTATTATTCGTATAGAAAACTGTTTTATATGGTTCCAGATCCAGCGGCGTGGAAAAGAAAACTGGATGAAGAATACGACATAGAAGATGTCATGATATTTGCCGACTTTGGACATGATGGAATACAAGCAGAGCTGCCGAAACTACGAACCATCACAAATACAATTATTGAAACGCAAAATGCCTATGGACGCTACAAAAAGGACATGACCGATTTTATCATGCTGGACTACATATACCAGACAGCAGCATTGAAACCGGAATACGACACCTACATTTTGTTCACCGGAGACGGGCATTTCCAGAGTGTTGTGAAATACCTTGTGCAGCGCCTAAAAAAGAAAGTGATTGTCTATGGAGTGGAAGGTGCCACCAGCAATCAACTGAAAGCAGTAGCCACCACCTGCATTGAGCTACCGGAAGACAGTGTGAAGGATTTGCCTATCCAGCAGATGATAATTCAGAATATGTCATACATATCAGGGCACCCTGAAATCATTCCAACTTTCATGGGTACGGTACAAGCAGTATCCCGCCGAAATGAAGTGCCGGAGCATCGGGTGAAAATAGTCTTGCAGGAGATGCTGGATTCCGGCCTTGTGTATCGGAAGGATTATAGAGTTGACTTTAACCGAAAGGTCAAGGTGATCGCTGCCGATTGGGAGAAGCTGCATGATGCTGGATTGTGGGAATATGAGTGATTATGCGGGATGTATAAGGAAATGGAAAACAAATATCTTGGAGGTATCAAATGAAAGTAGTTGTCATTGGAGCAGCGGGACATATCGGAACCTATTTAGTCCCCATGCTGGTTAAGGGAGGATATGAAACAATTGCGGTTACTCGTTCTATGTCTAAACCATATGAAGATGATCCAGCTTGGAGCAGAGCAGAACGAGTGCTTCTTGATAGAGAAAATAGTCCGGTGTTTATGAAAAAAATAAAGGCTATGGAGCCGGATGTGATTGTTGATCTTGTAAATTTCAATATTGCAGAAACGGAGAAAATGGTTGACGCGTTTCGAGGAACGGGCCTGAGCCATTATCTGTATTGCTCCTCTTGTTGGGCACACGGCATGGCTGAAACTATACCGTTTGACCCGGATGATATTCGCAAGGAACCGTTAGATGCATACGGTAAAGATAAGTTTGCCAGCGAGATGTACCTAAAAGCACAGTATCGCAAGTTTAATTTTCCTGCTACTATTATTATGCCGGGTCAAATTTCTGGCCCCGGCTGGGCAATCATCAATCCGTGGGGAAATACTTCTATGCGCGTATTTCAGGATATTGCAGACGGTAAAGAGATTTGTTTACCAAATTTTGGTCAGGAAATTCTGCATCATGTTCATGGATATGATGTGGCTCAGGTATTTTATCAAGCCATTACCCACAGGAGTCAATCTTTGGGTGAATCTTTTGATGCCGAGGCTGCGTCTCATGTCACGCTTTACGGCTACGCGAAGCACCTATATGAATACTTTGGACAAGAACCAAAAATCAAGTTTCTCCCTTGGCCAGAGTGGTGTGACTATGAAGGCAATACTGAGGAGTGCGACCACACCTACTATCACATTGCGAGAAGCGGTGTATTCAGCATAGAAAAAGCAAAACGATTACTGGAATATAGACCTAAATATACTTGCCTTGAAACTATTGACCTTGCAGTCAAAAGCTATATTGATCGCGGCTTAATTACCGTATCAAATCAGCAGCCTAAAGTTAATTAGTATTGGTGTACTAAAGGTGTACTGTTTTTCAAAATCGAATGTGCTATTATTATAATTGCCGAAATGGAATGGGACTTGGAGCTTTGGCTCCGAGTCCTTTTTTCGTGGCCGGGCGGGACTTTCTATCCTTTCACCCACCCGTACATATGAAAGGAGATGGCAATTTTGTATACTGATAAAACGCAGGAGGCGATGGCTTACCTGAAGAAGAAAAAGTGTTGGCTGACGGCGCAGCAGTATCGAACCATCAAGGGCCAGATTCTGGCTGGAGATGAAGCTGGAGCGATTCGTGGCATTGACCGTGTAATTGAGAGAAACAGGAAAGGACGTGCTTGCCATGCCGCGCAGACCTAACACCCCATGTAAGCATCCCGGCTGTGGTCGGCTGGTTCCTTATGGTACGATGTACTGCGAGGAACACCAGCCACTCCATCGCCATGATGTAAAGACTACAGCGGAGAAAGGATATGGGAGCCGTTGGCGTAAGGCCAGAGCTGTTTATCTTCAATCCCATCCACTGTGTGTTCGCTGTCTTGCACGAGGACGCTATGTGAAGGCAACCGTGGTCGATCACATCACACCCCACCGGGGAGATCAGAAACTTTTCTGGGACAGAGAGAATTGGCAGGCTCTCTGCAAATCCTGCCATGATACAAAAACAATGACCGAGGACAGATACGAGGAATACCGCTACCGGGAGGGGCGGTCAAAATCTCTGTGACCCGGTCTCTAAAAGACCGGCGCCCCCTCAAACGTGAATTTTTGCGAAATTAAAGAGGGGGGATACCCTGCAGGGGCGCAAAATCACCCCAAAATGCTATAAGATTACTGAAAAACCGTGCGGTTCCGATACTTTTTCGTATCAGGACAGCACTTTTATTTTGCGAAAAAGTACGATTTAAGGCTGTGAAACCATGCTGCAAAAGTGAGGTTTCCGGCCTTTTTTCTTTGCACAATTCAGCGAAAGGATGTGAAGCAATGACTGACTTTCAAGCGAAGCAAATACGGGAACTGAGGATGCGCGGCGTTGGCTACAGGGCCATTGCTTCGGTTGTTGGGCTATCCCGTGACATAGTACGAAACTATTGTAAAGGACACGGGCTGGATGGTTATGCCTCTGCCCTAACTTTGAACATGAAGGAGCAGATGGCCAGCGGCGCAGCGTGTATGTGCTGCGGGAAGCAGATTATTCAGGCTCCAACCGGGCGAAAGCGGAAGTTTTGCTCAGACAAATGCAGGCGGGAATGGTGGGCGGCTCACCCAGAGGCAATTCAGAGAAAGGCCACAGCTTACTATGATGTAACCTGCGCCTACTGCGGGAAGTCGTTCAAATCCTATGGAAATAAGAACCGCAGATACTGCTGCCACGAATGTTATGTGCGCGACAGGTTCTGGCGGGAAGAAGATGGCCGGGAGCTTTATGTGGGGCCAGCCGGACGTGAGGAGGAAAATCTATGAGTGCTATGGAATGGAAAACCCTGTCGGTGGATGCGCTCCGTCCGGCAGAATACAATCCCCGCAAGAAGCTCAAAGCGGGAGATAAGGAATATGAGAAAATCAAAAACTCCATTCAGGAGTTCGGTTATGTGGAACCTATCATCGTCAATTTTGACATGACGGTTATTGGCGGTCACCAGCGCCTGACCGTGCTGAAGGATATGGGATATACAGAAGTTCAGTGCGTGGTGGTTCATATTGAGGATGAAAACAAGGTGAAAGCCTTGAATATCGCTCTCAATAAAATCACAGGCGCATGGAACGAGCAGCTTCTGGCTGACTTGCTGGTCGATCTGCAGTCTGCGGACTTCAATACGGATTTTACGGGCTTCGAGGCACCGGAGATCGAGCAGCTTTTTTCCAAGGTACACAATAAGGCCATCAAAGAGGATGACTTTGATGTGGAGGAAGAACTGAAAAAGCCGACCATGTCCCGCAAAGGTGACCTCTGGCTTTTGGGGCGGCACCGTTTGGTTTGCGGTGATTCTACTCTGCCGGAAACCTACATTTCGCTCATGGATGGGCGGCGTGCCAATATGGTTCTGACCGATCCGCCCTACAATGTGAATGTACAGGAAACGGCGGGTAAAATCCAGAATGACAATATGCCAGATGAGGATTTTTATAAATTCCTTTTCGCGGCGTTTGTAAATATGGAACAGAACATGGAGAATGATGCCTCCATCTATGTATTCCATGCTGACACGCAGGGATTGAACTTCCGCAGGGCTTTTGCCGATGCGGGATTTTATTTGTCCGGCTGCTGCATCTGGAAAAAGAATGCGCTGGTGCTTGGTCGATCTCCGTATCAGTGGAAGCATGAACCGTGCCTGTTTGGTTGGAAGAAAGGCGGCAAGCACCAATGGTATTCTGACAGAAAGCAGACCACTGTATGGGAATATGACCGTCCGAAATCCAGCAAGGAGCATCCGACCATGAAACCTGTGGCACTGATGGCCTACCCTATACAAAATTCCTGTATGAGTAACTGCATCGTGCTTGATCCGTTCCTCGGCTCCGGCTCCACCCTCATCGCCTGTGAGGAAACCGGGCGCATCTGCTATGGCATCGAGCTGGATGAAAAATTCGCAGATGTCATTGTGAAACGGTATATTGAGGCAGTCGGTTCCTCCGATGGTGTATATCTTTTGCGGGATGGCGAGAAGGTTCCTTATAATATTATAGCGACCAGCGATGAGAGCGAAGATGAGATTCCACTTTTCTGAACCACAGAAAATAGTTGAAGAAATATCAAAATAGGACTTGCTATTTCTGCCTTTTAGAGTGATTAATGTACTACCAAAAAACAAGGAGGAAAATAGCAATGAGAATTGAAACCAAAACCGAAAACCGGAAGGCAATGGTGCAGGCCATCGGAGAATTTCTGGTAAAGGAAGCCCATTACATGGGGCCACCTACTTTCTCCTACACTGTAGGAAGCTTGATCATTGATCGAGATGGCGTTATTACCAGCGAGACAGATGATGGTGAGGAGCTGCTGATGCAGTTTTTAACCGAGAAAGGTTATGTGGAAGTTCCAACCGAGGAACTGAACATTCAGGTACCGTATGACACAGATAATCCTACAGCTTTGCGGAACATCATCGCCATGCTCCACGCAAGAGCATATTTGCTCAACCGAATCACCCGCCATGAGACCTTTTCCGTTAGCGATTCATTTCTGAACGAGCTGGAGCAGCTTCCCGAAGAAAACAGCTTCGAGGCGTTCCAGACCGCCCTGTCGGCGGCCACGGACGCGCTGAAAGGCGTTTCCTTCGCAGAGGGAGTAATTACTTTCACCTTCCCTCTTTCCGAGAGCAGCGTAAAGAACCGGGCCTATGCAGAACTTTGCGGCCTAATGGCAGCACGGGCCAAGGAAGCCAAGAGATGCAGCGCGGAACCTGTAGTGCAGGAAAATGAAAAGTATTACCTTCGCATCTGGTTCATTCAGCTGGGGCTGTCCGGCAAAGACAGTAAAGAGTCTCGAAAAGCCCTGCTGGATGGCCTGAACGGCCACACAGCATTCCGCACTAAAGACGATGCAGATCGGTTCAGCGCTGCACAGAAGGAAAAACGTGCGGCGGCAAAAGCAGCTCGGTTGGCGGCTCAAGAAAGTGAGGATCATGACGATGACATTTCCGAATAGAGAAATCGTGGAACGTGTCCGCAGGGATTATCCTGCGGGCACACGGGTAGAACTGGTTCGGATGGAAGATGTGCAGGCACCTCCGATGGGTACACTCGGCACAGTCGAGGGCGTGGATGATACCGCATCACTTTTGATGAACTGGGATAACGGCTCCCACCTGAATGTGATTTATGGCGTGGATGCTGTTCGTAAAATTGAGTAGGAGGGTTTCTGAATGGAACAGGATATTCTTGATGAGCTTTACTACGGGCATATCGTGCCGTGGGAGAATCAAAATGATAAGACACCGGAAATGGAATCGTTCAGCGAACAGGTGGATCAGGATATTGAATGCTTGGAAAAGCTGCTGGATGCCGAAGGGAAAAAAGTGTTGGAGCGGCTTTTGGATAACAGTGCAGAGCTGGAACGCTTGCAGGTTTGCGAGGGCTTTAAGGACGGATTTCGGCTTGGGGTGCAACTTGTGACTGCCGGAATGGGCAGCAGCAAAAAACCGTAAATTACACAATTCATGCGGCGAATCATTGTGTAATATATTCCTCCGAATTGACTTGCTATTATCCTCTTTTAGAGCGAATATGTGTACACCGAAAGGGAAAACACACAAAAAAAACGGAGGATTTACAATGAACGAGAAAACAGCAAGACAGATCGAGGAAATGAAAAAGCAGACCATCGGAGTTGAGGTTGAGATGAACAGCATCACCCGGAGAGCCGCCGCTAAGCTCGCCGCTGAATTCTTCGGTACCGAACGCTACGAGGACACGGCATACCGCAACGGCTACTACACTTGGAGCGCTTGGGATGCGCAGGGCCGGGAATGGAAATTTCAGAGGGATGTCAGCATTGACGGGCCGGACAGCGAAAAATGCGAAATGGTCACCCCGATCCTGACCTACGCTGACATGGAAACCTTGCAGGAGCTGATCAGGAAGCTCAGACGCGCAGGAGCGAAGAGCGATGCCACAAGAGGCTGCGGAGTTCACATCCACATCGGAGCCAACGGCCACACGCCGCAGACACTCAGAAACCTCGCCAACATTATGGCAAGCCATGAACGGCTGATTGCAGATGCCCTCGCCCTTGACCGGGGACGGATGAGCCACTACTGCCGCACGGTAAACCCTCGCTTCCTGCAGGAACTTAATAAGCGGAAACCCAAAAGGATGTCACAACTTGCCGACATCTGGTACACCTCCAACGATGCCAACGACAGCAGAAGCCAGCACTACAACAGAAGCCGCTACCATATGCTCAATTACCATGCAACTTTTACAAAGGGAACGATTGAATTCCGGCTTTTCCAATTTGACGCTCCGGCAGAAGGGAAACGCAATGGCCTTCACGCAGGGCAGCTCAAGAGCTACATCCAGCTTTGCTTGGCCCTCAGTCAAATGGCAAAAACGGTGAAAACCGCAAGCCCCAAGCCACAGCAAAACGAGAATCCGAAATACGCAATGAGAACATGGCTCCTTCGGCTCGGATTTATCGGTGAGGAATTCGCAACCGCGAGGGACATCCTGACCAGACGGTTGGCTGGAGATACAGCATTCCGCCACGGCAGAGCAGCCGCTTGAAGGAACCGCAGGAGTTAGCCTCCTGCCACCTTACCCTTGACCGCTTCGGCGGTCTTAAGGTGGTAGAAGGGTAATCCCTTCGGAAAGGATGGAACAGCCATGAAAAACAGGTATTACATTGCTTATGGGAGCAACTTGAACATCCATCAGATGTTTGCGCGTTGCCCCGGCGCAAAGATCATCGGCACCTCGGTGATTGAGAATTACCAGCTGCTTTTTAAGGGTAGCAAGACAGGCTCTTACTTGACCATTGAGCCGAAGGAAGGCAGGAGCGTTCCCGTTGCTGTCTGGTCGGTGACGGCCAGAGACGAAGCAGCACTTGATCGCTACGAAGGTTATCCTGCCTTTTACTACAAAGCAGAGATGAAACTGCCGATTAAAGGAATCAAATCCGGTAAAATCAGGACGCGGGACGTTTTCGTTTACATTATGCATGAGGATCGCCCACTTGGGCTGCCAAGTGAATATTACCTTGAAACTTGCCTGCAGGGGTACCAGAGCTTCAGATTTGATAAAAAAATACTATTTCAGGCTTATGCCGACAGTGACAGGAGGGAATGAAATGAAAATTGATGCAAACGCAAGAATTCGGATTTGTCCTCGCTGTGGGAATGCCTACCACGGTGTTCCCTCCCTTTCAAGGGCCGACAATGAAACACTCATCTGCCCGGATTGCGGAACAAGAGAGGCTTTAGAAAGCATTGGTGTGGATGCGCAGGAGCAGGATAAAATTCTTGATACCATTCACCGCTGCCAATCCGAGATGTAAGATACACAGTTTATCCGGCATTTATTTGTGCAAATTATGCTCCGAATTAACTTGCTATTATCCCTTTTTAGAGCGAATATGTACCTACCGAAAGGGAAAACACATTTTAAGGAGGACACAACCATGATGAAGAATTTGGCAGAGGCTTTTGAAAAGGAACAGGAAATCCGCAAGCAGTACGACGAAGCAAAGGACGAGGCTGGCAAGGAGGCCGCAAGAACGGCCCATAAAGCATGGGAAAACAGCGTAGCAGAAAACGGGATCGACTTCTGGAATGTCTACAGACTCTACTCCGATGCAAAAGAGCGCGGGAACGAATACATCGACCTGCGGGATTGCATTTGGGACAAAGATGTTCCCGCACTGATTTCCAACCTCCGGGCGCAGGGCATTAAGCGGTTCACTTTTTCCTCGAGTTGGTCAAGTGCGGTGGAAACCGCATGGCTTTTCCAGCAGAACGGCTGCACGCTGGAGGGGCTGGTCGAGATCAACGGTCAGTGCAAAGATTTCCACACGGGAGAATACGAAAAAGTCCACGGTTACATTTTCCGCATCAACTAAGCTCCTGAAAAGCCAACAGAGCCGCAAGGCTCTTTTGGTCATATATAGCCAATTCCTCTGGCAGATATTTGTGTGTTTTATGGTTCAGAATTGACTTGCTATTATCCCTTTTTAGAGCGAATATGTACCTACCGAAAGGGAAAACACATAAAACGGAGGAACCCAAAATGAAAATCAGTTATATGTTAAACAGTGTGTCCATTACAAAATCGCTGGCCGAATGGTATATTGGTGCATATGCTCTTGAACGACTGACCGATGCTACGATCAAGGGCTATAAAAGAAACGGAAGAAAGAAAAATAAAATGTGGCTGGAGGGCACGGGTTTTCTCACAATAATTTTAGATTGAGAGACCATCGCCGCCAGACGGAGATATAGGATACACAGTTTATTTGATAGATATTTGTGTAGATTATTCTCCGAATTAACTTGCTATTATCTCTTTTTAGAGCGAATATGTACCTACCGAAAGGGAAAACAAAATAATCGGAGGATACGAACATGAAAAACGATGGAATCAAAAGAGGTCAGGAAAGCACATGGAACACCGCAAACCACTACTGCTTGCCGAACATCACCACGATGGAGAAACTTTCCATGAAGGTTTGCGCCGGAGAAGGCGCGGTGCTGAAGATGGGCGATAAGGTTTTGGTTACTGACCACGCTTGGAAAGGATTCATCGCCGGAGTATACGAGTTCCTTGAAACCCCAGAAGAAACAGGGTTCGGATACATTGAATGCCGACTGAGTCTTATAGCCATGAGCGGGGAGCTTTTTGAGGATGGCGGTCACGCTATCGCTTGGGCGATGACGATTTAAAACACAGTTTCACAAAGATGCAGAGCCGCAAGGCCCTGTATCTCGTTACGGAGGTCGCAGAGATGCGGCTTTTTTTGTTGCCATTTTTACCGAGAGGAGGTGGGAGCATGGCACAGAGAGGAAGAAAACCGAAGCCTACGGCCCTTAAGCAGCTGGAGGGCAATCCGGGCGGCAGACCCCTGAATACGAAGGAACCGAAGCCAGAGAAGAAAGCTCCCCGCTGTCCTTCGTGGCTTGAGGATGAAGCAAAAAAGGAATGGAGACGGATGGCAAAGGTGCTGGAGGCGATGGGCCTGCTGACAGAAATGGACATGGCAGCCTTCGCCGGGTATTGTCAGGCTTATGCTCGGTGGAAGGAAGCGGAGGAGTTTTTGACGCAGCACGGCTCTATGGTGCGCACCCCCAACGGATACCTGCAGCAGGTGCCGCAAGTTTCCATTGCCCAGACAAATATGAAAATCATGCTTAAGTTCTGTGAGCAGTTTGGCCTCACCCCATCTGCCAGAAGCCGCATTGTTGGCGGTGACAGCAACAGTGATGAAGATGATGAAATGGAGAAACTTCTGGAAGGGGGCGGATGCTGATGGTGTTTGAATATACCCCTTCCCCATTTATGCTCCCGGAATCCAGATATGATAAGAAGAAAGCCGACCACGCCGTTGCCTTTATCCAGAACCTGAAACACACAAAGGGCAAGTGGGATGGGAAGCCGTTTTTTCTGCTGCCTTGGCAGGAGCAGATTGTCCGGGATATTTTTGGAATCGTCAATGCGGAGGGCAAACGGCAGTTTCGCAGTGCCTACATTGAAATTCCAAAGAAGAACGGAAAATCGGAGCTTGCTGCCGCAATCGCCTTATACCTTCTTTACGGGGACGGTGAGGCCAGCGCCGAGGTGTACAGCTGCGCCAATGACCGAAGTCAGGCATCCATCGTATTTGATGTTGCCAAGCGGATGGTGGAGAAATCTCCCGCGCTTATGAAGCGCTCAAAGATCGCAGCGGCCACCAAGCGCATCGTCAACTACCGGAATGCTGGATTTTATCAGGTGCTTTCAGCCGAGACAGGTACAAAGCATGGTTTGAATATTTCCGGGCTGGTGTTTGATGAGATACACGCGCAGCCTAACCGGAAGCTGTATGACGTTATGACCAAAGGCTCCGGCGATGCCCGTGAGCAACCTCTCTTCTTCATTATCACCACTGCGGGTACGGATAAAGAGAGCATCTGCTATGAGTTGCATACCAAGGCACTGGATATCATGAATGGCAGAAAGATCGACCATTCTTTTTATCCTGTGATTTACGGACTGAGTGATGAGGACGATTGGAATGACGAGGCAAATTGGTACAAAGCGAATCCATCCCTTGGATACACGATCAGCATTGACCGGGTTCGGGATGCTTATCGGGATGCCTTAGAAAATCCGGCAGAGGAAAATGTGTTCAAGCAGCTTCGGCTGAATATTTGGACGAATTCTACGGTTGTGTGGATACCGGAGCATATTTACGAGAGAGGAAATTTACCGATAAACCCAGCGGAGCTTGAAGGCCGGGATTGCTATGCGGGGCTTGACCTCTCCTCCACCTCAGATATTACAGCGTTGGTATTGGTGTTCCCGCCGAGGACAGAGAATGAGAAATACATTGTCTTGCCGTTTTTCTGGCTCCCGGAAGAGACGCTGGAGCTGCGGTGCCGCCGCGACCATGTTTTGTACGATGTCTGGCAGAGGCAGGGCTACATCTTGACTACAGAGGGGAATGTCATTCATTATGGATTTATTGAGCGCTTTATTGAACGGCTTGGAGAAAAATATCACATTATCGAAATCGCCTATGACCGCTGGAATGCCACACAGATGGTACAGAACCTTGAGGATATGGGTTTCACGATGGTGCCTTTCGGACAAGGGTTCAAAGATATGTCACCGCCCTCCAAAGAGCTGTACAAACTGCTGATGGAGGGCAATATCAATCATGGAGGCAATCCCGTTCTCAAGTGGATGGCCCAGAACGTGGTCATGCGGCAAGATCCCGCTGGAAATATTAAGCCCGACAAGGAGCGCTCCGTGGAGAAGATCGACGGGATCGTTGCTCTCATCATGGGCCTTGACCGCTGCATCCGAAGCGCACCTGCTACCAGCGTCTACGATGAACGGGGCATCCTGTTCATTTAATCAATGAGCGCTGCAATCACTCCAATAAGGACAATTACGATGAGGACGGTAAAGCATCCCCATTTTCCATCTTCTTTCCCGATGCGGAATGTCAGCCACAGTAGGCCGATAAATGCGAGGAAGTAATCCATTATAAGCCCTCCTTCCCGTGGATGGGCTTTAGAATGCGCTGGAAGGTAATATCCAGCCGGACATTCCCGTTGGTTAATGGGTAGATTTCAAAATTATCCGCTTCGTGGATGACTTGCGAGAACGCTCGTGGGTGCTGCACTGATAATTCAGGCAGTTCAATAGAAATGGAACCGAGATTGAAATCCTGATCGATCTCGATGTTCATGCTGCCTTCCGGTGTGGTTTCTGCGACCAGCTTTTGCAATCTGGCGGCTGCTTCCATCATCTTGCGATACCGCTGGACATTTAGCAGTTGCACAGCAGGCTTCGGAAGCCATCGGAGATAATCCAGCAGGGCGTCCAATGCGGTTTCATAATCATAGTTTTCCTGTTTGTTCATTCTGATCTCCTTTCAAAGTTAAAGGGCACCACCATGTACTTTCTGGCGGTGTCCTTTCGTTGATGGGTACTGATACATGGTAGAGCGAATCCCGTGATAAGGATTCGGATGCTCACGGTTTTTTCTGCGGCAATCTTTACAGCGCTTGGGAAGTTTCATACCGTTGTCAAGTTTCTGAATGAATTCTTCCAAGGAGATTGTAAAGGTGGTGCCGCATTCAACGCACCGTTCTTGACGGACTACAAACATGAAATCACTTCCTTCCTATTTTTTTAGAGGTGCCTACGGGCTAACACAGCTTGTACCGTAAAGGGTGGGGCTACTACCTCATACCGCAAAGGGGAACACAAGCGGCGGGATTAGAGTGCCATTTTATACCGTAACCCACCAGTCAAAATGGAGTGCTGCACTATATACCGCAAAGGGGGAACCCCAAAATCGTCGATTTTCGACCTTTTTCGTTAGAGTTCATAAAAAATTTACAAGTGGCGGCATTTTTTTCAGCCGCATTCAGAGAGGAGCGTGTATTCTATGGGATTTTTATCTGGTATTTTCCGGGCGAGAGATAAGCCCACCAATAGCACATCCGGCAGCGCCTACCGATTTTTTCTTGGTGGTAGCACTTCTGGAAAAAATGTAAATGAGCGTTCTGCCATGCAGATGACAGCGGTCTATGCCTGTGTGCGGATTCTGTCTGAATCAGTTGCTGGTTTGCCTGTCCATCTCTACAGATACCGGGATGATGGCAGCAAGGAAAAGGCGATTGACCATTCACTGTATCGGCTGCTCCATGACGAGCCGAATCCGGAGATGACTTCCTTTGTGTTCCGGGAGACCTTAATGACGCATCTACTCCTGTGGGGCAACGCCTATGCACAAATCATCCGTAACGGCAAGGGTGAGGTTCTGGCCCTCTACCCTTTGATGCCAAACCGGATGACGGTAGATCGGGATGACAAAGGACATCTGTATTATCAGTACCAAATGCAGGACTCGGATGCGCCGACCATGAAAACCGGGACAGTCATTCTGAAGCCAACCGATGTACTTCATGTTCCCGGCCTTGGATTTGACGGGCTGGTCGGTTATTCGCCGATTGCTATGGCAAAGAACGCTATTGGCATGGCGATTGCCTGTGAAGAATACGGCGCTAAGTTCTTTGCCAACGGCGCAACCCCCGGAGGCATTTTGGAGCATCCCGGAACGGTCAAAGACCCGGCGAGAGTCCGGGACAGCTGGAGCGCTGCATTTGGTGGCAGCAGTAATTCCAATAAAGTGGCCGTGCTGGAAGAAGGCATGAAATACACGCCGATCTCGATCTCGCCGGAACAGGCACAGTTTTTGGAAACAAGAAAATTCCAGATAGATGAAATTGCTCGAATTTTCCGGGTACCGCCTCATATGGTAGGTGACCTTGAAAAGTCGAGCTTTTCTAATATCGAGCAGCAGTCTCTTGAGTTCGTGAAATACACGCTGGAGCCGTGGATTGTCCGTTGGGAACAATCCATCAACCGGGCGCTTCTTTCCGAAAACGAGAAGGCTGCTTATTTTGTCAAGTTCAACGTGGAGGGCCTTCTGCGTGGCGATTACCAAAGTCGTATGGCTGGTTACGCTACTGCTCGCCAGAATGGCTGGATGTCCGCAAATGATATCCGGGAACTTGAAAACCTTGACCGCATCCCGCCGGAACAGGGCGGTGACCTATACCTGATCAACGGCAACATGACAAAGCTGGAGGATGCGGGGCTATTCGCTGCCAGCAGCGGAAAGGAGGAAAATTTCGATGAAAGTGAAGAAGTTTTGGAAGTGGACGAACCGGACGGTTCTGAATCAGGAGATGCAGGAGCAGACACAGGAAAGGACGCTGTTCCTGAACGGCACCATCGCCGAGGAAAGCTGGTTTGACGATGACGTTACTCCCCAGATTTTCAAGGACGAGCTGACCAGCGGCAGCGGGGACATTACGGTGTGGATCAACTCTCCGGGTGGTGATTGTGTCGCAGCGGCGCAAATCTACAATATGCTGATGGACTACCCCGGCAATGTCACCGTGAAAATTGATGGCATTGCCGCCTCCGCCGCCAGCGTGATTGCAATGGCTGGTACGAAGGTGATGGTTTCCCCCGTTTCCATGTTGATGATCCATAACCCGGCCACCATCGCATTTGGGGATACGGCTGAGATGCAGAAAGCCATCGCCATGCTGGATGAGGTGAAGGAATCCATTATCAATGCCTATGAGATCAAGACCGGACTATCCCGCGCCAAGCTGTCCCGCCTGATGGATGCGGAAACTTGGATGGATGCCCACAGTGCCGTGGAGTTGGGATTCGCAGATGAGATCATGAAACGCCAGACCGATGAGGAAGCGGATACCGAGGTCTCCGGGGAGGTCACGGCCTCCAATCTGTATTCCCGTGCTGCAGTTACCAATTCCCTGATGGATAAACTGGCGGCAAAGTGCCGTATCCAGTCGAATCCTGTCAAACCAGAGCGCTCCGTTGATTCCCTCATGGAGCGCTTGAACCTTATCAAACAACACATTTAATGGAGGTATTTTCTATGACTATTCTTGAACTGCGTGAGAAGCGCAATACCGCATGGAATGCTGCCAAGGCATTCCTTGAATCCCATCGTACCGAGAAAGGTACTTTGACTGCCGAGGATGACGCCACCTACACCCAGATGGAACAGGAAATCAACGATCTCGGCAAGGAGATCGCTCGTCTGGAGCGTCAGGAGGCGCTGGAGGCAGAGCTTTCCAAGCCCGTAAACACCCCGCTCACTTCCAAACCGGGCAGTGGCAAAGCGGACGAGGCTAAGACTGGCCGTGCTTCCGATGCCTACCGCAAAGCAATGCTGGATGCCTTCCGCTCCAACTTCAAGCGCGTGTCCAACGTCCTGCAGGAAGGCGTGGACGCAGATGGCGGTTATCTGGTGCCGGAAGAATATGACCATCGCCTGATTGATATTTTGACGGAAGAAAATATCATGCGTGGCCTTGCCACCACAATCACCACTTCCGGTGAGCATAAAATCAACATCGCTGCTACCAAGCCTGCGGCGAGCTGGATCGAGGAAGGCGGCGCACTGACCTTTGGCGATGCCACCTTCTCCCAGATTCTGCTGGATGCCCATAAGCTCCATGTGGCCATTAAGGTAACGGAGGAGCTTTTGTACGACAATGCGTTTGGTTTGGAGAATTATATCATCACGCAATTCGGCAAGGCCCTCGCCAATGCGGAGGAGGACGCTTTCCTGAATGGTGATGGTACCGGAAAGCCTCTGGGCCTGTTCGCTGCTGTTGGCGGCGGCACTGTGGCAGGTACGCTGTCTGCGGCGATCAAGTCCGACGATATGCTCGATCTGGTGTATGCCCTGAAGCGCCCCTACCGTAAGAGCGCCAGCTTTATCATGAACGACAAAACGCTGGCCCTGCTCCGTAAGCTGAAGGACAACAATGGTGCCTACATCTGGCAGCCTTCTTATCAGGCCGGGGAACCTGACCGGGTGTTGGGTTATGCGGTACACACCTCTGCTTATGCGCCGGAGGATGCCATTGCCTTCGGTGATTATAAGTATTACAACATCGGTGATCGGGGTTCCCGTTCTTTCTCTGAGCTGCGGGAGCTGTTTGCCGGGAATGGCATGATCGGTTACGTTGCCAAGGAGCGTGTGGACGGAAAACTGATCCTGCCGGAAGCTGTGCAGATTTTGAAGCTGCAGGCGAGTGCGTGATGATCAGATGCGGAAGCGGTGTCCTTCGGGAGCCGCTTCCCTCTATTTTTGAAAGGGGGCGGTGTACTTGATTGTATCGCTGGAAGAAATGAAGCAGTATCTTCGTGTTGATTTTGAGGATGACGATCAGTTAATTGCCGACCTCATTTCCTCCTCCGTATCGCTGTGTAAAGATGTACTTCGGACGGATGATGATACCGTGCTGGTCGGAGCCGGGAACGGGAAAGCCGCTGTAATGTATACGGTAGCATATCTGTACGAGCATCGGGAGGAAGCTGACCACCACGATTTGATTCTCACCCTCCGCTCCCTACTGTTTGGTTCGAGGAAGGAGGGCTTTTGATGAATATTGAGCTGCTGAATGTTCGGATTTTTATCAGCAAAAACGAGGTGGTGACCGATGCGGTTGGAAACCACATAAATGTCTGGAAGGAATACTACACCTGTTATGCTACGGTCAGTGCCGAAGCTGGCAAGGAGGAAACCTCCGCAGGGTTGGTGGTGGATAATTCCAAGATCGACTTCACAATCCGCTGGTGCAAGAAGGCGGCGGAGATCACATCGGATAACTATCGGGTGGAGTTCAACGGCGAGATATATAACATCTCCGCTGTAAATCACATGAATTACAGGAAAAAGTGCATCAAACTTTCCTGTGAGAAAGTGAGGCGGTGACGATGGCACAAAGAGTATCTATTGACGGGTTGGCAGATGCGGTGATGGAAAACCTCATGGAATATGCTGATCTTGCTGCCAGCGATGTGAAGAAGGCTGTTCGTAAAGCTGGAAATACTGCCCGGAAGGAGATCGAGGCCAGAGCGCCAAGAGATACCGGGGCATACGCCAAGAGCTGGTCTGTAAAAACCACGAAGGAAAGCTCCAGCGCGTTGCAGGTCACAGTGCATTCCCAAAACCGCTATCAGATCGCGCACCTGTTGGAACATGGCCATGCTAAGCGCGGCGGTGGCCGGGTAGCCGCAAGGCCACACATCGCACCAGCGGAGGAGCTTGCTGCCGAGCAGCTGGAACAGGATATAGAGAGGAGCTTGAGCAATGGATGAATTGCTTGTAATGCTAAATGAAATGGGGATTCCTTTCGCTTATGACCATTTTGCGGAGGGCGAATCCCCGGAGCCGCCGTTTATCTGTTACCTTCTGCCGCAAAGCGATCATTTTTCCGCTGATGGGAAGGTCTATTACAAAATAAGCGGTGTGCATATAGAGCTGTACACGGATATCAAAGATCTGTCCGTGGAGCAGAAAGTCGAAGCTGTGCTGGATACGCACGGCATTTTTTATGAAAAATCGGAGGTCTGGATAGAGAGCGAAAGGCTCTACGAAGTCCTCTACACATTTGAAATGGAGGTCTGATTTTTATGGGAAACAAAGTCAAGTTTAACCTGAAAAATGTTCATGCTGCCAAGCTGACCGAAACGGAAACGGATGGCGTGACCACTTTTTCCTATGACACCCCCAAGGCCATCCCCGGCGCGGTGAGTATCAGTCTGGATGCGGAGGGTGAAACCAGCCCGTTCTATGCGGACGGTATCGTGTATTTCCGCAGCGTGACCAATAACGGATACAGTGGCGATCTGGAGATTGCCCTGATTCCTGAGTGGTTCCGTACAGAGATTCTGCAGGAGATGCTGGATGCCAAGGGTGTGCTGGTGGAGAACAGCGGTGTTGGCGAGAGCGTGAAGTTCGCCCTTCTCTTTGAATTTGATGGTGATGTGAACGCAATCCGCCATGTGCTGTACAACTGCTCTGCCTCCCGTCCGTCCATCGAGTCGGAGACCAAGGAGGACACCATTGAACCGGGAACAGAAACCCTTTCCATTACAGCTGATCCCCGCTCGGACGGCCTTGTGAAAGCCCGTACCGGGGACGGTACCGACCAGCAGGCGTATACGAACTGGTACAAATCGGTCTACACGCCTACCCCAAAGGAAACGGATGAAAGCGAGGTGCAGTAAGCCATGATTAAGAAAGAGATAGAAATCTGCGGCAAGAAGGTGCCTTTTCGTTCCTCGGCCACGATTCCCCGCCTGTACCGGGCAAAGTTCAAGCGGGACATCTTCAAAGACCTGTCCAAGCTGGAAAAATCCTATAAGGGCAAGACGGAGAACGGTGAGGAGCTGCAGATCGAGGATTTGGAGATCTTCGAGAACGTGGCTTATGTCATGGCCTACCATGCGGACAATACGATCCCGTCCAGCATTGATGAGTGGCTCGACCAATTCGATATGTTTTCCATCTACGAAGTCCTGCCGCAGATTCTGGAGCTGTGGGGCCAGAACATGATTACGGATGTACAGGCAAAAAAAGGATTGGCAGAAGTGAGCGGGAAATGACCACGCCCCTGTTCCTTCTGCGCTGTGTGGAATTAGGCGTTTCTGTCCGTGATCTTGATCTGCTCACGATTGGGCTGGTACTGGATATGTGGACGGAAAAAGCTAACGATGGCGTGAAGTATAAACGGGTAGCAACACAGGAAGATTTCGACAAATTTTGACATTGGCGCATCCAAGGCGGGTGCGCCAATTTACATAGTCTGGAGGTGAGGAATGTATGGCAAGCAGAATCAAGGGCATCACAGTTGAAATCGGCGGCGATACCACAGGTCTGGAAAAAGCCCTGAAGAGTGTTAATTCTTCTATCAAGACCACACAGTCCGAGCTGAAGGATGTAAATAAGCTGCTGAAACTTGATCCAAGCAATACGGAGCTGCTAACGCAGAAGCAGAAGCTCCTGAAGGATGCCATCTCATCCACAAAGGAAAAGCTGGACACCCTGAAAACAGCGCAGGAACAGGCCAAGGCGCAGCTGGAAAGCGGTGATCTGGGACAGGACAAGTACGATGCTCTTCAGCGGGAAATCATTGAAACCGAGCAGGAGCTGAAGCGGCTGCAGGAACAGGCGATTGAATCCAATGCTACCCTCGCCAAGATCGAGGAGGTTGGCGGCAAGCTGGAATCCGTGGGTAATTCCATTTCCGGTGTCGGCAAAAAGATGATGCCCGTTACGGCTGGAATTACGGCGCTTGGCACGGCGGCGGTCACTACGGCGGCGGATTTTGAATCCTCTATGTCGCAGGTACAGGCCACGATGGGCATTACCAAGGATGCGATGTCCGAGGTGGATGGGCAGACCGTCAATACGATGGATACCCTTTCCGCTCTGGCAAAGAAGATGGGCGCTGAAACTGCCTTTTCCGCATCGGAATGCGCCGAGGCGCTGAACTATCTGGCATTGGCAGGTTACGATACACAGCAGATGTGCGACACCCTGCCTACCGTCCTGAACCTTGCGGCTGCTGGCAGCATTGATCTTGCTTCCGCTTCAGACATGGTCACAGATGCCATGTCCGCCCTCGGTATGGGTGTTGATGAAGCGGAGACGATGGTTGACCAGATGGCAAAGACCGCTTCTACCACCAATACCTCGGTAGCGCAGTTGGGTGAAGGAATCCTGAAGATCGGCGCAACAGCGAAATCCATCAAGGGTGGCACCGCAGAGCTAAATACGGCCCTCGGCATCCTTGCTAATAACGGTATTAAGGGTGCAGAAGGCGGTACCCACCTTCGAAACGTCATCCTGTCCCTGCAGAGTCCGACAGATACAGCGGCCTCCCTCATGGAAGAGCTTGGTTTGCAGGTCTATGATTCCGAGGGCAATATGCGCTCCCTGAATGATATTCTGGGGGATTTGAATACCAGCATGGATGGTATGACCTCGGAAGAAAAGAGCAATATCATCAGCAAGATTTTCAATAAAACTGACCTTTCCTCTGTTAACGCTTTGCTTGCCAATACCGGGGACACATGGGATGACCTGCAGGCTTCCATTGAAGCCAGCGGTGGCGCAGCACAGCAGATGGCGGACACACAGTTGGACAATCTGTCCGGCCAGCTGACCATTTTGAAGTCAGCATTGGAAGGTCTGGCGATCTCTTTCGGTGAAATCCTGCTCCCTGCGATCAAAGGCGTGGTGGAGAAAATACAGGGATTCGTAGACAAGCTCAATGCGATGGATGACAGCCAGAAACAAGCCATCGTCCGGATTGCGGCAATTGTCGCAGCCATCGGCCCAATGTTAATTGTGCTTGGTAAAACCATTTCTACAGTGGGAAGTGCCATGAAAGGCTTTTCCTCGCTGACTAAGGCAGTCGGGAAATTGGGTGTGAAGATCGCCGGGAGCAGCGGTTCCATTACAGGGCTGGGCAGTGCGCTTGGGGCTGTGGCAGGCCCTGTGCTGGCCGTGGTCGCTATCGTTGCTACTTTGGTGGCAGCGTTTAAGCACCTGTGGGATACCAACGAAGAATTCCGGGCAGCGATCACAGCCATTTGGGAAGGAATCGTCTCCAAGTTTCAGGCATTTGCGCAGGGTATCGTTGACCGCTTGAATGCGCTTGGTTTTGATTTTGAGTCCATCGTGGATGTGCTGAAAGCCATCTGGGACGGCTTTTGCAATCTGCTGGCCCCGGTCTTTGAGGGTGCTTTTGCGGCGATCTCAGCCATCCTTGGCACAGTGCTGGATGTCATTACAGGGATTCTGGATGTATTTATCGGCCTGTTTACCGGGAATTGGGATCAGCTCTGGAATGGCGTAAAGGAGATATTCTCCGGCATTTGGAATGGGATCACAGGCGTGTTCAGTGCAGCCCTCAACATGATCCGGGGCATTGCGGACACGGTGCTTGGCTGGTTCGGTACCAGCTGGAACGAAGTGTGGTCTGGTGTGAAATCGTTCTTCGAGAACATCTGGAACGGGATCACATCTTTCTTCTCCGGCATTTGGGAGACTATCACAAACGTGGTGCAGACGGGAGTCATGCTGATCGGCTCCATCCTGAGTGCGGCATGGGACATCATCACATTGCCATTCCAGTTTATCTGGGAAAACTGTAAGGATATTATTATCGGCGTTTGGAACGCCATCAAAAATACAGTATCTACAGTGATCAACGCGGTGGCCGGGGTGATTTCCTCCGTGATGGGGGCCATCCAGAACGTGATTTCCACAGTCTGGACAGCGATCAGCACCAAGGTTTCAACGGTGGTGAATGCCATCAAGACCACGGTCAGCACGGTATTCAACGCCATCAAGTCCGTGGCATCCACGGTTTGGAACGGGATTAAGTCCGCGATCAGCACTGTGGTGGACGGGATCAAGAGCAAGGTTTCCTCTGTCTTCAATGCGGTCAAGAGTACGGTGACTTCTGTATTCAACGGCATCAAAAGCACCACCACTTCCGTCTGGAATGGAATAAAAAATGCGATTGTGACGCCAATCGAAAATGCAAAGAACACCATTAAGGGCATCGTGGATAAGATCACAGGATTCTTCTCCAGCATGAAGATATCTCTGCCCAAAATTAAACTGCCACACTTTAAAATTTCCGGCAGCCTGTCCATTGCACCGCCGAGCGTTCCCCATCTGTCGATTGATTGGTACAAGGAAGGCGGCATTATGACACGGCCTACCCTGTTTGGCATGAATGGCAGCTCCCTCATGGCGGGAGGAGAAGCCGGAGCGGAGGCGATCCTGCCACTGAAGAATTTCTATAACCAACTCTCCGCCATGCTGGATTCAAAGCTGAATGTGAGCGGGATGGAGAAGTATCTTGCGATCATCGCGGATAACTCCAGCAAGGGCATTTATCTGGAGGATGGAACGCTTGTCGGGCATCTGCTCCCCGCCATTGATGGAAAGCTGGGCCAGATGCAGAAGCTAAACAGGAGGTTGAGCCTATGAGACCGGATGTAAAACTGAATGAGCTTTGGGTGTCCGGTCTTGGGTGGCTGCGGGAGAGCGTGAATTTCCCCACGCCGCAGTCCCAGACCAACACCATTGTGGTGCCGGGACGAAATTCCCCCATCCGGTATACAGAAGCTCTTGGGCGGGTGTCGTACCAGCCACGGAGCTTTGAAATTGTGCTGTCGATGCTTGGCACCAGATCAAGGTTTGATGCAATGGTCAGCACAGTTGTAAATCAATATGCGGGA